>JGI24006J15134_10001439_pt1 | contig 13526 bp, 33 predicted proteins | sample LinPmetageLP53_FD_15134 | JGI IMG/M metagenome (IMG submission 15134) | reverse complement strand
ATAAATGATTTACTTGCAACTATTTGGTCTTTGGCTGCGAGTTCCATTTGTTGAACTTCTTCAACCTTTTTATCTATCTCTTCAATATCATGTTGTAGTATCTTTTGGTCTTTTCCGTTTGCAATTTTATCAGCCATAATTACCTCACTTCTTTCCAGCTTCGTTTAATTTCTTAGTGATTTGTTGTTGAAACCACTTGAGAACAATAGGTATACTCACATTGGATGTTAGTCCGAAAAGATAGCCGATAGGATAACGGTAACTTTCATATTCCTTTAGTTGAGGAACATTTGTAAATACAACTGTAATCAACAAATATCCAGTTGCTGACATTCCCATATTAATTACTAAATCAAGTAAAATCAACCATCCATGACCGTTATACTTATCCTTATTATCATTCCTATAGTTAAATAGAAAAATCCAAAATGAAGAAAATAATACCAATCCAAGCATCATCATTTCAGAAGCGTTAAATAAATCAAACATTTCGTTTTATCTCCTTACTTGTTATCCTAGTATTTATCCGTATAGTCCTTCTGTATAATCCATCTCATGACCTTTAGTTAGCTCTCTGTCAAGAGCATTAAGCAACATAGTCTGCAATAGTTCTACAAGGGATACCTCATTCTCAAGAGCTATTTTTTCAAAGGACATCATCGCAAGTGGTGAAATATCCATACAGTTTATTGCGTGTTCAAACCTTTCAGTTCGTTCTTCTCGTTCACGTTCATCTACATCATAATTGCTCATTTGGCCTGTTTCTTCTTCTTCTGAGACTTTAGCCCTTTAGGTTTCTTTGCCTTCTTTGTAGTGACTTCTTTTTTAATATTTTTACTTACTTTTTCTTCAGGCCCTTCTGGCCATCCAGAAAAATATGCTTTAATTTTACGCCATAATTTTTTCATTATAATATCTCCTTATTTCTTAACTAATTGTTTTGACATCTTTTTAGCCCATTTTAGAGCATCCTCATCATTGTCAAATTGTTTCGCTACGCCTGGAAATTCTTTTCCAGCTTCACTTATCAATCCGTGAGGGGTATAGTGATTTCCTTCTTTTGTGAAGAACTTGTCTATACCTTTTGATTTGACTGCTTTTGCAGNCTTTTTAAATAGTTTCTTTAATTTTGCCATTATCTATCTCCATTATGTTAGGATTTGGTTGTATGGTGGAAAAATGTCCACAATGTGGACAAGACATCTTGCGAGACTTCCATTTGTAACTATCCTCTATAGTTGCATAGCTCCACCAATTCTTACAATTGCCACATGAGAAATGATATATTTTCTCCCATGTATATATGTGGCGATTAGTATCTTTAGTACCTTTAGTAATTCTATCGTTTTCTGTTACAGTATCTTCCATATCATATTTGTATTTTAAATAATCTATGTATTCTTCTCTACTTAGTTCCTTAATCTCTTCAAAGTTTATCATTTGTTCTTAACGCTTTCCAAGAATAAGGAAACACCTTCTTACATTGTGTATCTAGTTCATTCGCTATCAATCTGGTTTCATATTGTGCATCTTCTTTGCATCTTAGATTACATACTCTTGCAAATGCATAGAGTGAACCTGACCAGTACCACTCAGTCATCATACTTTGTGGCAATACCATTCTTGCTTGTTCTGGTGCAACTCCTTGACTTAACAATCCTTTATAAGATTCAAGTGCCGCATTTTCTACCTTATCCTTCGACCATTGACAAATTCCATGTTTATCTTCTAATGTACCATCCGATCCCTGTTTCTTATCTACTGGTTTACCTCTCCATTTATCTACTTCGTAAAATTCGGGGTCAGTATCAACGTATCTTCTGCTGATTTCATTTATCGAAAGTCCGACTTGGTGTTTTGCAAGTTGACCTCTAACAAAAATAGGAGCTTTAATGTGAAACTGTAAAAAACAATGACTAAAGGGGCTCCAATGATTATGTTTTGCTAGGTACTTTATTAACTTTTCATCACCCTCTGTAAATTCTTCTTTCTTTTTACCAAATGAAACTCTAGCGGCATTGACAACTGTAAGATCTGTGCCAAGGGTATCAATTAGTTCTACTTCCATTATGTATCGTGTCTGTTACTCTGAATTGGAATGTTTTTAGCTTCCAATCTAGACTGTTTTTCTTTCTGCCGTCTATGATCTAACATTGTAGTACACTTATCACTCAACTCTGTTATATCATCATTCGTTAAATAAGGTAAAAATGCATAAATGGCTTGTACTATATTTGAATGAGAATATAGTATTTCCTTTTTATCAATAAATATCTGAACTTCTCTTTCACTCATTATATTTTTTAACTGGTATATGTCCAGTTATATGAATCCACGCATATTTACTTGAGGCATCATAAAACCAAACACCTATACTCCATAGGAGTAAGGAAGATTTCATCCACCCATTTGTCTCTAAGTCTAGAGAATATTCACAAAATTTATCACCCAAAAAGACTAGAGCTTTTCCTTTAAGAGTGTAGTAGGTTGTTTTAATCGGTATATTTAATAGCCTCATACAATTCCTCACGAACATTTCTGAGAGCTTTTCGTATTTCCACACGTTCATCATATGTTTCACTCCTGTTTAATTCTTCTAATAATAATATTTCATCCTTCTTCAGTTGTTTAACTAATTCTGGATTACTTGGAAACCTTACTATCTGGGCTTCCTCCCCTAGTGAGAATTTTCTTGTCATCTGATCTTCCTTCGATTTCGTCTACTCTATATTTAAGTGCCCAAATGGCTGAATGAAAATCCATTCCTTTTGATTTATCATCTAACATTTTATTACTTAGTATATTCATTTCAGATTTTAAAACTCTAACATATTCCTTTAATGTACTTCTCAACTCTTTTTTATCTAGTCTGATTACATCAGATGTGCATTTTAGTTTCTTCTTCTCTTTCTTTGTTAGTTCCATAGTACTGTTTTACTTTCTTCTACTGCTCTTTGCATATCTTTCTGGTATCGTTTCTGCAGCATCTTTTTTGCCAATCTCTCAGATTCTAATTCAGCTTCTTTAACATGGGCCCTAATAAGTTTTTCTGCATACGGATTATTTTTCTTCTCACATTCTATAGCTTCTTTCATTGCTTCTGTTGCATCATCTATCCATTCTGCCTTCCAGAATCCACTAACAAAATGTTTATCGTTAGTACAATAGGAAGGTTCACCTTCTTCATTAGTCCACATTAAATGTAGTGTACCAATATAACCATGTTCCTTAGCATCAAAACTCTGGAAAAGGTGTTTCAACCCCATAGCCGGTAGAAAGGGAAATTTGGGGTCTTGGTATAATTTGAAACGAAATTGTTGTTCCAATCCTTTACGGATTTCTTTTAGTGATTGGTCATCCATACCTATATTTATTCTTTTTTTAAATTTGCATGAAACCCATAATCAAATATTGATTTAGTAAATCTTTTAGCACTTTTATAGTCTGTAAAATATCTTCTGGATATGTCTTTAGGGTCTGGTTTTACCCATGTAAGCTGTTCTCTCATTTGTGCATGACTACCACTAGTCTTTCGTTCAACCTTCCAATATTCTACACACCAGCTCATTTCATTTACCTTGTCCTCTGTATTTTTTCCAACTCTTCTTTTTATGTTTATTAGTTGGTCTAGAATTTGGAGACTTACCTATAGATGTTCTCTTAGGTTTGCCTGGTTTCCATTGTCTTAAAATTCCAAATGCTGATTTTGCCATTAGTTTCTACTTTCTAAGTTATAAATGTGGGCACGTTGAGTAGAGCTCTGGATGTGCAAAATTCTAAGTCACCTCTCCGCCATAAGCGTACAAACGAACTCACCTAGACTCCCACTAAGTTATGCTTCGACCTGTGGCGCATACCGTTGGCACCCCACATAACCCCTTAAATTTCACCAGAGTAGAGCACTTGCGCCAGCAGGATTGCGGTCTACCTCCGCCCCACCCACAAGATGTCGTTTACTCAACTGATGTTCTGGTCACAAAACACTCCCACAAATTAAAATTCTTCTATTGTTACCTCATCTTCCCATAAGGTAGCTTGTCTGTTATCTTCATCTAAAGGTACGCCCCTATAATCAAGGGAAGTTCCTTTATAGACAAAACAATTATCTATTACCATCTTCTCAAATATATCAAATAATTTCTGACATCTAAGATCATGTATTTTACTCACAGAAATTAACAAATTTGCAATTTCTTTATTTGGTATTGGATCTGGATCCTCCATCATACGATGAACTACTGCATCTAAATCATCTTCAGTCTGCCAGACTTTCATAATTTCTTCTTCCAAATCAAATCTATCATATTTTTTTTTCATGAAATAACTTTCTATAAAATATTAAAGCGAATAATTGAATAACAGGAAGCTTCCAGAATGGAGCTCCAGTAAAATCAATAATAATTTGTTCACCATCAATTGTAATTTCTTTAATCATGTTAATCTTTTCTATTATGGGGGAAATTGTAATCCTTTTTCTTCCATTAAATCTCGAATATCATCTCTGATATGTTCAAGGGCCTGTTCACCAGTTTTATATTCTTCTGGATGATACTTCATCAAAGACCTTATTGATTGGTCTATGTCCCAAACAAGTAGCGCCCAATCCATTGCTTTGGCTGCAACATCAAACTGTTCCTTATCATCTGGTAAATTAAATTCAAGTACTGCTTTCATCGATGACCACTCCAATTCAAATAGGGGTCATCGTACATTTCCATCTGTGCTTGTTCTTTCCTCATTTGTCTAAGCATATCTCCACGCTCTTCATCTATAACGTGTTGAGGTACATCTTCCATAGGTTCTTCAGCTACTTTCCTTGCAATATTATCTATCACACCATCACTCCACATATAGGTTATTTTTCCTCGTAATCGTCTTTCAGTTTCCATTTTCCCCCATAGTCTAGTACACAATATCGGTAGATGTCACTAGGATTAGCTAAGACTCCACCTTCTTCTTGTATTACTCTATACTTTCTAGGACAATCTTTTGGCGTTGTCCAGATTACCCCTCCGAGAATAAGGGTTTGTAGTATAAACATTGTTGTAGTAGTTATAATCATTCTTCTACATCTAGATTCATTATACTAAGCTTCATAAGCCTCTCATGTAACTCAATTATGTGAGGATTTCCATGTATGTGTGAATATATCTGTTCAATTTTGAAGAACAATTTCTGCTCTTCATTTAAATCACTCATATCTTTAAAAATTGGTCTGTCCATAATTCTCCTTTATATGATTATTTATCTACTCTTCTCAACAATATTCAGTACATACAATATATACCAATTCCACTTATCAAAAAACGAAATATAGGAATAGGCTATGAAAAAAAGTAGCCCTACCTTTAAGTAATAGTTTAGAGCAAATGTTATCATAATAACACGTTTGAACGAGCGACCATTAATCTCAATCTTTTTTCTATCCAATGTATCATAGTTGAAATAAATGATCCAGTAAGATTATACATTCGACCAATTTCATTATTAGAATATCCATCCATCTTCAATCGATATATTTCACCATGATTGTAATCAGAAAATCTTACTGATTTTTTATTTGTCAATTCAGACAAAAGTCCTTCAATATATTCATCAATTAACATTTTCTCAAGGACATCTTCAGGTGAAATAACTTCTTGTAAATTCATAATAAATCTCTTTTAAAATAGTGAAGTATACATCCCTGTATGGGCTGTAAACTGGTCAGTCAACATATCGTTGTAGATATTGTTGTATTCTGTAACAGACTTCTTCTCACCCATTTTGGTGACTTTGGCAAATTCCATATCGTAAGTATCCATTGAGTTCAATGTAATTTTCAGATAGTTTGAATTTGAACTGTTTCTACCAATTTTCATTGCCAGACCTTCAGTAAATCCCATAAAGTTTTTAGCTCCTGTCATCATACGGAATTTATTACCTCCGAGTTGTTCAAGGATTGTTTTCGCTACTGTCAAATTACTCATAATATATTCTTATTTGGGTTGTTTGGGATTATTCCCTTTTCTTACTCTTTCACTTACTATTATACAGAAATCTCTGAGAAATGTCAAGTCTTTTCTTCAGTTTTTTAAATCTTCTTTTGGAATTACTTGATACCCTGACTTATTATAGGCTATTGTTACTGCAAAACCTTCTGGTGTTCGTACCTCTCGTTCTGGTACGCTTCTTGCAGCCCCTTTCATTCTCATAATACGTTCTGAATAATTGTCAGGAATATCTTCTAAGGTGGATCTTCTGCGATAGGTAGGTTCTTTGATATTTGCAGAAGTCTTTCTGCCTCGTATCGGGTCTATTGGTTCTTCTTCTTCTTGTTCAAAATAACAGCCGGGAGCTACTCTCATAATTTTCTCATAATATAGGTTGGTGGGGAGGGCCGGAGTTGAACCGGCACAGTCGTTAGACGGCTGATTTACAGTCAGTTGGGCTCGCCACTTGCTCAGCCTCCCCTTCAATTTTATTCCAAGCTGCAGTATATCCTAACTGCAACCACTTTTCCTTACCATACGCCTCAACTTCATGAGGGGAACAGTAATACTGATCTTCTGTCATATCACCAATTACTTCATTCTTCCAACACATCTTTTCTCTTTTAAAGGTTAATTCACTCATCACATACTGTTTAATGTGAACCATTTCATGAGCGAGAGTTCTGAGTATCCTACTGACCCATTCAGAGTAGTTTAGTTCTCTACCCCAATCATCTTCCCTTAAACGATATGGGTCAATGACTATCTTAAATTTTCTTGGATTTATAGTTTTTGTATCTTCTTCAATCATAGCTTCACCCTCATACTCATAGTGTTTAAGGTGCAGTTTGATTGAGACATATCTCATACGCCTAGGAAATAGTTTCGTTGCAGAATACTCTAACATTCCGTATAATGCAAGTCTTACCTTTTCATCAATACATTTTGCGTGAATTATAGTTTTCATCTCGCAGGATCATAATAAGGTTATTATTTAGTACATTCGGGACATATCTCTTTTCCTGTTTCATCCCACCATACACGGCAACCATCTATACGATTACAGGTGGATTCTGTCACTTCTACCACATTTTCAACAACGACAGGAATATATTCTACTATGGTTTCTGGTCTATTTTCTATTGCATACCAAATAATTGTAATTGCAGCAATCAATGCAAGTCCGTAAACAAATGCAGCTGAAATCAGAAAACCAATCAACTCTAACACAAATTTAATAGGACTTAGGAAAAAACTCATACCACCCTTTCACTATGATTCATAATTTCATCTGATGAAATCTCGTAACCGAAAAAATGTTCGTTGATTTCGATGCGAACATCACCAGAGGTTACATCCAATCTGCTCAAAGCAGAATCGGAAACTTCTAACTTAGCCTCTCTCATCCCCCACAGTCTTGCTTCTTCTAAAGACTCAAATATTTCTGAACTGCGAAATTCTTCGTTCACAACCAATCTTGCAACATAGTAGGTTTCATTTTCCATAACTTTTTTCTCATCTGAGTTTTCAAAATGAATGAGAAACCTTTTCTCACTCTTCACCTACTATTATACAGAAACATCATAACATTGTCAAGTCTTTTCTTTAATTTTATTCACTTTTTTTTCTTCTGAGGTAACATTTTCTGAATTGTTGGGTATAATTTTTCAACATCAACAGGAAATTCCTTTAGTACCACATCCACCAACTTATATCGGCCTTTTCGTATCAATGTTAAGGTAATTTTCTCACCTACCTTATAATTTTCCAATAGGTTAGAAAATTTCACACCATCATTGAACAGTTCACTATTAATACCAATAATTGTATCGTACTTATCAATACCTTTTGGTAGGTCTTTATCCGTTGCATCACTCACAAACATTCCAGAAACATTTGGAATATGGTCTGGATTAAAATTGGGAAATTTCTTCAGTACTTTGTTTCTTTGTCGTGGATGGCCTAGTGACATAATCTGAATACCAACAGCTGGTCTTGAGACTGTCCCTGTTTCCAACATAGACTTTAACGACTTCTGTACAATATCTCCCCGAATCGATATACCTACTCCTGCATTCTCCCCATTCCTAGAAATCATTAGTGCATTGATACCCACAATTTCCCCCTGCATATTCAATAAGGGGCCACCAGAGTTTCCTTTATTAATNGCTGCATCTGTTTGAAGTGCATGAATGTAGGGATGTCTTGCATACCTATTATTACTGGAAATAATTCCTTTTGTCACAGACCATGCCATACTCATTGGATGNCCAAGAGCAAANACATCAGTTCCAACTCCTATTTTTTNTGTATTTTTCGCAAACTTGAGTGGTGTTAATTTCTTATCACTATCTAAGATTTTAAGTAAGGCTAAATCTGCAAGAGGATCCTTGCCCACAACCTCTACCTTATATTCTCCCCAATCTTTCCTGTCATAATAATATAAAAGAATAGACTTTTGGTTATGAACACAATGATAATTGGTTATAACATGACCCTGCTCATCAACTATTGCTCCTGAGCATACTCCATTTTGAGAGGTATCTATTGTGGGATCTTCAAAAGGGCTAATAGTTAATAATACTATTGATTCCTGAGAAGTCTTGACTACTGATTCAAACTTCACAGGTTCTTCATTAGAATTAGAACCTACTATTACATTATTATCTTTTGCTGATATGTTGAGTAATGTACATGAAAAAAGTATTGTCGATAAACATATCAAGCATAATAACTTGATATTTTGCATCCCTATCCTTGAAAAATTGTTGCTGAGTCGTTTTCTATTTCCTCTACTTTAGATTCTGGTTTCAACGATTCTGTTTTATTATCTTCCACCTTCGTATCCTCTTTAGTTTTATTATCAACTGGTTCTGCTACTAATCCGGCTAAATATCCTGCCTTCATACATTGATTTCCGTGTATAGCCCAAACATTCTTAATCCAAAGATAATTATTCATTTTTTTTATGTACTCTTGAGATGTATATTCCCCTCTAATACTGTCTATTACACACGAACAATGTCCCAACAACTGTTGTTGAACAGCTGGTGGCATATATTTATTTTGTAGTGACGGATTGTACTGTATTATCAATTGTACAATTCCTCTCATACAAGCCGTTGTTGAATTATGTAGAAGAAAATTTGGATAAAACTCATCCTTTTTTTCTGATGCTTGTAATGAAAATGCAAATACTGATGCCGTAAATAATGCAAATAGTATAAAACATATTGTTATAAATTTATTATTCATATATTCCTTTTACCCATAGGGTCTTTTTTCTGTATTTCTATGTGGAGCTGGTCTTTCTACACATTGTCGATAGGGTCTAACATTATTTCGATTAGACCACCTAGTACCTCTCTTATGTCCATCGTTAGACTCCACCCAATAACCATAACATTCTGCTTGTCTTGCAGCTTCACACCCAACAACTACCCATGTTGCCGTCATTATGAAAATTAATAATAACTTTTTCATAAGTAACTCCGTTCCTCTAAATTGGTTCCTTTATTATTCTCATCTACACATTGGTAATAAGGTAAATGAGCATCTTTAAGAAGAGCTCTCGTTCCTCTATGATGCCCGGGCCCCTTAACCCAATGTCCATAACATCCTGTAGTACTTGTTCCACATCCAACAACTATCCATGTCGCTATCATTACGAAAATTAATAATAGCATTTTCATCTATCTCTTTCTGTCTAATTTGTTATATTTTTGGGTGGCATCGCAGATGAGTAATCCCACTCATAAAAACTAATGTCTCCACCAACTGTAAAACCTCCATAGCCTTTTTCTCCCGGCTCTCCATCAAACTCTTCAACCATCTCTTCATCTTCTCCTAAGACCATAAATTTTCCCTTATTTGCTTTTCCTTCTACACCTATAAGAGAATTGTGAATCGCTCTAGTATAAACTAATTTATACCCCATTGGAATATTATTTTTACCCAAAACCCATATGTAAACCCAATCTGGTTCATCAATATGATGTTTGAGATATAGTCCTTTACTTGGTATCCCTTCTTTTGGAAATCCTAATATAGAAGTATATGTAAGATATGTTGATGTTACCAATACCAGAAATAAAGGAATGAACCAGATTAAGAATTTAGGGCTCTTTCTTTGTTCGATCAATACCCACAGACATATGACTGCGAAAACTACTAATCCAAATATTAGAATCTCTAACATTAATTCCTTTCTACTGATTCGGCATCATAATCATAATGATTTCTATTACCTATAGGGGTAATATAATTGCCTTGATTCATTAATGGACTAACAAACTTGTCTGGTTCAAAAGTAAATGGTGGAATAATATTTCCATCCTCATCCAATACAAACCTCAAAAAAGTTTCTTCTTGTCCTTTATGAGTAAACTTTTTCTCTCCTGCCCATAAAATTTGGTAAGGTGTCACCTTATGTAATTCTATCTTTACAGTAAGATCCCTTGGCGGTTTATTTCTATAATTTACTGTTCTTTCATTAGGTTCTAATTGTGAACCATTATAAACTCTAGTGGAATAATAATGCGTATTTATCAAATATTCTCCAGCTATGATACCACGAATTGTTACTACCTCTCTATTAATCTGCACACTTGATGCAGTTCCATCTGCATTTATAATAGTGTCATTTCTTATCCCCAAATCATCCTTGTCAAGATGCATGAAATTTGCAATAGGCAACCTAAAACTAACTGCAAGATTTGTAGGGTCTTTGACATACAAATCGAGGTCATCTGTTGCATCATGATCCCATTCTAAAATTATCACGAATTCCGCTCGTCTATCGAAATCTTTCTTTTTCGCTTCGGGTTTAATAAGGAGAAAGGCTATAATGAAAAGAAATGCAAACCCTAATAGGATGTTGAAGAGAAGATCTATAAATCCCAAAGAGGATTTGAACCTATCGTTGGAGTCCATCTACTCCCCCAATGCGACTTCTAGATTCATTAATTGTACTTTAATAATTAATGAACAAATCAATCCTGTAAGAGTTGTATAAAGTGCCGTTGACATTCCTACTGCCATACTGGCAAGGGCTGTTTGAAGGGCTTCAGAACTTGTCACATCAAGATCAGAAAATGCAGTACCTAACATCAGTAGGAAACCTATTACAGTTCCAATCATTCCAAGAGCTAAACAAGACTCTGATATAAACCAACCAACTTTTGTTGATTGATCGTAATCTTCCACAACACCAACTTGATAGGTTTTTTTCCCTAACCAAATAGATGTTATGAGACATAGACCAAGTATTAAAAAACTTAATTTAGTAGTATCTGCAACATATAAAATAGTGTGTAGGTTAAAGTATCCAGCCACTCCTGTTGCTAGGATTGTTAGACAAAAGATTAACCACCATTTCAGTAATGTTTTCATATTTTACTCACATTCGCATTGATTATCTGGTGTACATTCACACGGATCACATTTACAATTTTCAGCTTTACAATGTTCGTTATTACACATATTTACCTTTACTTAATTGTTGTACTACTATTTAGGTAAAAAATATGTGTGTATTTATACTTTTTTAGAGGGGATGGGTAAAATTGTATTGAGGTATTCTTCGTTTTCTGGTAGGTATTGTTCACCTTCTTTACCAACTTCTTGATTTTCTTTATAGGTATCATCAACATAGGACTGTGCAAGTCTCCATTTGAGATATTCGTATGCAGAAATTGGTGGATATTTGTCTGGTTGATTTGTGAGGTTTTTGATAGTCACATCACGGCCTGGGTCTACAAAATAGGGCATTGAGTATCGTGGTCTATCCATATCTACATTCATTACACGATGTGGAGTAGATTTTAATATATCGTTTGACCATCTTGCAAACATATCTGCAACATTGACTACAATCGAATTGTCAACTATTGGTACAGTAACCCATACACCATCCTTTTTGTCATAGACCTGTAATGCACTTATGTCATCAAATCGATAGAGTAACGTGATAGAACCATAGTCTGTATGAGCTCCACCTCTGACTTGTCCTTCTTTAATATTATCTTCCCACGCAGGATACTTTATCATTCTCATGGTTGCAGAACCATCTATATGTTGCTCAACTAATGATCCAGTAGGAATTTTTAGAACTTTTTCAAATCTATAGAGGAATTGATAGGACAACATTCTTGAAATGCGTTCTATCTTTTGTGCGAGGGGTTTAAATTCGGGGATTTCTTTGGGCCAGTATTGTTCCTGCATACGGTCAGGAGAAACCCAATTGTAAGATTCTTTCAAATCGCCAGGCATGGTTGGAGTCAGTCTTTCTTCCTCCAACCAATTATAGCCAAGGTTTTCTTTCACACCACTATAAGCATATTGTCGTTTTGCTGATAGTGGTAGATGGAAGAACTCTTCCATGAGTTGCTTCCAATCAGTAAATTCTGATAACCATTCATCATAGACATGAGTAAAGACTGCAAAACCACAAGTGGTGTATGCGACATACATTTCTTCTATGCAGTCATCCTCAAATCTCCAATCGATTATGGGAATAGAACTTACTGATAATGAGGTCATTTTAGTTCAACTTACCGTTCACACCTTCAACATAGAATTGCATAGTATCAAGTTGTTGGCGTTTGATTTCACCAGCAGGAATTTTTGTTCCATCTTGCTTAGTAACACCGGCACTAAATGGAAAGAATCTATCCATCTTGTCATTTACCCAATTCATCTTAATTGTCTCAACATGATTGACAACTGAGCCAGGCACATTGACACCCCACGGCGATAGTCCTACACAATTTTCCTGTAGTCCCCAATTTAACCGTTGGCCTGGTTTCCACGTTCCAGCTGCAACTTTGTCAAGTATGTGTTTATACATAATATTCCAATTGAACATCATACCTGTGATGTATCTATCTGGGCCATTGTGTCCCATAGGTGCATCATTACCCATACTCCACACTTCTTTACCATCACGTTTCCACGCTTGTTGTGCAAGAGCAACTACACTAGGTGAATCGGTTGTAGTGAACAGAACATCGTTGTTATCATCAAGAAGTGCTTTGGCTGCATCCATATCTTTAGGTGGATCGAACCAACTATTAATCCACACGATATTAACTTCTGCTTTTGGATTAACTGACCTTGCACCAAGTATGAGGGCATTAATGTTACGAATGATTTCTGGAATTGGATGTGAACCAACTACACCAATCTTATTAGTTTTTGTCATCAATCCTGCAGCAACACCAGAAAGGTATCGTGCTTGATAACTCATACAACCATAGTTGTCAAAGTTAGTATCGTTGCCTTTGTAACCTGTAGCGTGCATGAAAATTGTGTCAGGATTTTTCTTTGCAGCCTTTTCCATTCCATCCATATAACCGAATGAGGTTGCAAATACAATATCGTGTTTTCGTGCAAGTTTGTTGAATATTTTTGTTGACTCTGCTTCAGGCACCATTTCAACCATCGACACATTATAACCATGTTTTGTTAATGATTGAAATCCATCATGATGTCTCATTGACCATCCACCATCGGTGTGTGGCCCCACTAGAACATAACCAACTGAAGGTAATTTCT
>JGI24006J15134_10001438_pt1 | contig 13544 bp, 11 predicted proteins | sample LinPmetageLP53_FD_15134 | JGI IMG/M metagenome (IMG submission 15134) | reverse complement strand
ACCTGTAGTTCCACCTGTAGTTCCACCTGTAGTTCCACCTGTAGTTCCACCTGTAGTTCCACCTGTAGTATTAGTAGTAGTAGTAGTTGTTCCTGTTCCACCTGTTTGCGTTACAGGTTGAACTGTTGTAGCATTGGGTGCTGTTGAACCATGTTTTACATTTAAGTCAACAGCATTTTTTGTTTGTTGGCCTCCTCCTTCAGATTTAGCTTGTGCCATCCATTGTTCTTTTGTAAACGGTGCTGAATTAAAATTATAATTTTCAAATGTAGACAGATCTTTATAGTCTCCACCAGACCCACTAATGTATTTATTCATTTCAGCTAGGGTAGTTGGCATACCACCATTAGAAAAATTTTGTACAGGTGCATAACCCTGTGGTATAGGAGTAATAGGTGTCCATACACCATTAGGGTTTATTGTACCTGTAACATATGCAGTCATACCTTGAGGATTTCTGTAGAGCCTTTGCTCTATCATACCTGTATTACCCGCTGCTGTCTTCTCTGCAAGTGTTTGAGGTTGTAAATTTTGAGCTTGAACATTGGCTCTGTTTTGAAAGTTTTGAGCTTGTTGACTTACATTTGTTTGAAATGTAGGTGCTTGCTCCATAGTCACACCTTCAGGTGCTGTGACTGTTGGTGTTTGAACAGGCGGCATTGCAAAAGGTGCTGTAGGTAAAGTCACAACACCATCAGTAGAAAAAACTTTTTGTGCTTGCTGAAGTTCTGCAGGATCAGGTGTAATAGAAACTGTTGCAGGTTGTGTTACAGCAGGTGTTACATCAGGAACAGTTACAGGAGAAGTAGTAGCAGTAGAAGTAGTAGTTTCTTCTGTGGTATCTTCTGTAGTCTCTTCCTCTTCTGGTGTATAACCATAACCTTCTACTATACCCATTTGTTTAGCTTGTTGTGCATGGTTATAAGTTAGAGGTCTAAACTTACCTGTATCTGGATCAGTAAATCCTACAAGGTCACCATCCGTATATAATTTTTGTGAGTATATATCATGGTTTGGGTGATCTGGATTTCCTGCAACATCTTCGCTACCAAAGGCCCAAGCTTCTAGATCTCTATCTCCGGGAGTTCCAAAATAATCATGCCCCTTACCTACAACTTGATCTCTGTATGCTTTTTGTGCTTTGGATCTTATTTCATCAGCATCAGAACCTGCCATATTTGTTCCCTGATATGCTGTAGAAGGTAACTTATTTTTATTTTTAAACCCCTCCATATTTTCATAGTCACCTGTAGCTAATTTAACCCAATTATCAAGAATAGATGCATCAGCATATTTATTACCTGAAACAAAATTACCATTAGAAAAACCTAATCGTTCACTCTGAACTAATGCACCCTCGTTTGCAACCATTGCTTCTGCATTAGCTCCTAATTTTTTTGCCATTGTATCTATAACAGTCCATTGATTAGTTAATGGTGGATCTAAATTAAAAGCTTTTGTTAATTTTTCTGCAGCTTCTGTAGCTGTCATGCTTCTTTTCTTTGCCATCTATTTAATCCTTGCTCAATACTTTGTCTAGCTTATCTTCTACTCTATGTAAGGCATCCATAACTTGACTAAGATCATCTCTCATTTCTTTACGGCTAACATACTCTTCTCTGGTTTTGTTTAACAGTATGTCTATACGTTTAACTTCCTGTATGAGTCCTCTGAATGCCCATACAGCAGGAGCTATTACTAGAGTTAAGATGATGTTCCAAAACATCCACATACTAATTTCCATTAACTACTCCTGAATTGACTTTAAGTACCATACTAACCACCCTAAACCTACAATAGTACAAACTAAAAAAAATATAAACATGCCTTCAATAATTCTATCTTTTATTTCCTGTTGTCGGTATAGTTGTTCTTGTCTTACTTTTCTTATTTTTCCCTCCATACCAAGGAGTTCTTCCCATGCCTTGTGACCATGACTGAGTTTTATAAATTGCTCCAACTCGTAGCGTTGCCCTGCTAATTTTTTCTTGGCTGCGAATGCTTCCAGAGCCTCCTGCTCTACTGATCCAAATACTTTACGAAAGATAGGTGGTTTCTTGGCTGACTTTTCTTTTTGATCTATGTCTGATGCTGCAGTCATCCACCTTGAAAGATCTCCTGTCATAGACTCTATGTCACGACCTGCAGCAAATGCTTTTTTTAACCCATTAAAGGCTGTACTTGCTGTTGTCAGTGCAACCCCTATTGTAATTGGGTCAAACATTTAGGTTAGCCAGTAAATTTATCTGCGTCAGTAATCGCTTTATCTATGACTGTGAAAGATTCATCAGTCCAATCAGTGAAAGCTTTTTGATGCTTGAGATAACCTACACTACGAGTCACTCTTTCTTTCTTTTCATCATGGGTCATGTCATGCCCAAAGTCTGCATCCGTAGCGTCACTACCTTTAGCATGGGTGGCAATGACTACATTAATTGTATCTGCTCCATCAAGACAAGCTTTGTGAGCCTGTGCTATTGTTTCTGCTGTTCTTGTATCTGCCATTTTATTCTCCTTTTAACTTAGTTACTTCGGCCTCTAATGTTGTTACTTTTGCAGTTAATTCTTGTACAGCTTTAACTAAAGGAATAACAAACATCTCCCTAGAAACTTGTTGAATGCCATAATGATCTTCTTTCCAACCACCAAATTCAGATACACCTGCTTTATCTAAAGCTGTTTTAACTTCTTGAGCAATGAAGTTGTGCATCACTACACTAGTATTCATTTCATTATCAGCTTCTTCTTTTTTATAAAGGTGAGCTAATTGAGAATCAGAGGAATCAAGTTCATGGTTTGCTTTCCAATTATATTTAACTGTTCTTAAATCGTTAATAAAATCTAACCCTAACTTTTGATCTGTAATATTTTTCTTTAATCTTTCATCAGAGGAACGTGACCAGTTTGCATCTGCATCAAAATCATTTGTTACAACATTAGAAGCCTTACCAAAAGAAAAGTCATTTGCGGCAACTGTAAATCCAGAGCCAATGGCAATACCGTTTACTTGATCTACAGCGGCAGGATCAACAGACATTCCAAGCATAATATTATTATTACCTGTCGTAAGTGCATCCCCCGCAGAAAAACCTGCTATTAAGTTTTCATCCCCTGTTGTGACTGAATCACCTGCATATGCACCTATTATGGTGTTTCTTATGCCTGATGTGACTGCTTGTCCTGAATCATAGCCAACGGCTGTGTTTGCCACATTCGTACCACCTTCAACATTTTGAGTTTCTAATGCGTTAGTCCCTATGGCTGTACAATTTGCTCCTGACGTTTCTGTACTTAAAGCAGTTCTACCTACCGCAACATTATTATTAGCTGTTGTAATTCCATCACCTGCTTGACTACCAATGAGAGTATTAAATTTGCCTGTTGTAATTGCTAGTCCTGCTGTATATCCTACTGCCGTATTGTGACTATCTGAAGCTGTACTATAGTTTTGGTTTTGTAACGCAGACACACCTATGGCTGTAGACTTTGAGCCAAGAGTATTTGTATATAAAGCTCCATAGCCCATAGCTACGTTATAGTCAGCATCTGTGGTTGCCTGACCTGTAGTTCCACCAACAAATGTATTTTGTATGCCAGATGTAACTGCTTTTCCTGCGTCATCACCAACTACTACGTTATACATATTTGCTAAAGAAGTAGAATTTTGTACAGCTAAAGCAAGATTTCCAATCGCAACAGACCTACAACCTCTTGTATCTGCACTTAAAGCACCCTTACCTAAAGTAACATTATTACTGCCATCTGTTAAAGCGTCACCTGATTGACCACCAATGAGATTGTTGTGGATACCTGTTGTGACTGCTTGTCCTGCACTATCCCCGACTGCTACGTTATACATATTTACGGCTGAATCAGGGTCTTGACTTTCTAAAGCATCTTTACCTATAGCTACACTTTTTGAACCTATGGTATTTCCGCCTAAAGCGTTATTTCCTACAGCAACGTTATCATCTGCATCTGTTAAAGCATCTCCTGCTTTAGTACCTATGAGGGTGTTTCTTAAACCAGATGTAACTGCTGTTCCTGCTTGATAACCAACAGCAACATTAAAACCCTCTGCACCTGCGATTTGAGCAGTAAGTGCTTCAGTTCCAATAGCTACATTTTTCCCATGAGCAGTTTCAGTTGCAAGTGCAGCAAATCCAATAGCAATATTATCTGTCCCAGTAGTAATTGCAGTACCTGCAAAACTTCCAAGAAACGAGTTTTGTACTCCTGTTGTAATTGCATCGCCAACCCCAGTACCTATTAAAGTGTTGTTTATTCCTGTAGTGACTGCTTTACCTGCTTGAAAACCAACAGCAGTATTATTGCTATCGGCAGCTGTGGTAAAATTTTGTGTTTGTAGAGCTGATGTTCCTACTGCAGTACTTCTACTTCCTAAAGTATCTGCTGTTAAAGCAGCATAACCTACGGCTGTATTAAAATCACCTTGCGTAATAGCCGTACCTGCTTCATCGCCTATGACCACATTTTCATTACCACCAGAAACTATTGCATCCCCTGCGTTGACACCTGCTCTAAAGTTAGATGTACCTGCTGTGGCTGTGTATAAATTACCTCCATCTTTAATGATTACATCTCTGTTACCATCAATTTCTAAAGCAACACTAGCATCTATATTAAATTGTATTGAATCATCATGGAAAAAAGCTAAAGTGTCTTGTCCAGAGTCTAAGATAGTAAAGCTATCTCCACTACCTGTTTGAAGGTAAACATTATTATCCGTATTTCTTAACGCAATACTTGGGTTTCCTGCCGCTGGAAGTGCAACAGAGGTAAATAGTATAGCATCTACTGTAGTAGGTCCAACCACAGTTATACCTGCTGCAGGAGAAACTAATCCACCAACCGCCAAGGTAGATGCCATATCAACAGCACCATCAATGTCCACAACATCTAAGTTAGTTGTACCGTCTACGTCTATGTTACCTGAAATATCTAGTGAGGCGAATACAGATGTACCTGTGCCTGTAACAGTACCACCTACTCCTAAATTACCAACTACAGTTACATTAGTTGTACCAGTAGGTATTTCTATTACATCAGCGTCAGCGTCATTCTTAATTGTAACATCGTTAGTGCTACCTTGACCTGTAAGGATCAAACCTTCTGCACTTGTGTGTCCAATAGCAGCATTGTCACCTGCAGCAGTATCACCATCGGCATTTAATGTAGATCCTGTTATATCTCCACTAGCATCTACATCAGACGTAGCGTTAATATCTATCTCATTTTTAGCACTTAACCCAAGATAACCCATTAAGTAATCTCCATAATGCTTAGTGTTCCGCTAAGTTTATCCGCAACACTACAATCAATGGTAATTTGATCTGTAGTCTCTAATACAAATTTATTTCCTGCCATAATTTCTAACGAACTACCTACAGGAATAGGGACATCTTTAATAATAATACTAGTTCCATTTGCCGTGTTATTTGTTACAGATCTATTTGCCGTGTCACTAACTAACCGAACACTTGCAGTAACTTGTGACGTATGTATGTTGCTCAATATCAAACCAAGAACAATTGCTGTTACACCTGATCCGGCTGTATACATCACATAAGGCGTTCCTGCACTTGCAGGTTCTGCTGCAAAATTAGCGACTTTAAATGTATTTGCCATTTCTTACCCCAATGCTATTGCTAATGCTGTGGCTTCATCAGCAGCCGAAGCAGTTGTTGCCATAGTTCCTGCTGAACTTGGCAATGTTAATGTTATGTCACCTGTTGACGAAGGACCAATAAGTGTTACTTTATTAGTACCATTATCAGAATCTTCAAAAAACTCAATAAACCCAGAAGAAGTAGCACCATTTTTTACAGACATACCTGCATTAAATATATCTTTAGCGGCTGATGTTGATACACCTGTTTGTGTTGTTGTACCACTAATCTCTAAATTACCATTAATATCAATTAGTGTTGAGTTAAGTTCAATCTCATCATCAGCATTAATGTCTAAATCACCGTCAGCGTCAGATCTAATATTGATAGCAGAGTCACGAAACTGTAATTGATTATCTGAATTTAATAAAAGTCCATCATTGTGAACATGAGTTAGAGTAACTTCTGAGTTTGCACCAAAACTTAGAACCGCAGCGTCTGACAACAACTTAACATCATCACCAAATACAGCGTCTTTAACTACAGACAAACCGCCATCAGTCTGAAGAGATCCGTCAGTTGTACTTGTAGCTTCTGTAGCGTCATCTGTTTTAAGTATGCCACCTGCTGTTAATGCACCAGTTGCAACTGCACCTGTAGTTGTAATCGTAGAGCTACCAGTATCAATATTACCAAAACCACTAGTAATAGTACCACTGTTCAATGCACCTGTAGTAACAATGTTGCCACCACCTACATTGTGAGAAGCAAAGTAAGTTGATACAGTATCTACGTTTGTCATACGCATTGTACCTGCATCATTAATAAGTATGCCATCACCTGAAGCTACAGCCGTAGTACCTCTGCTTGTGTCACCATCTATTAAATTAATTTCAGCAGGAGTAGCCGTGATAGCTGTTGTAGTAGCTGCAGCAAGAACAGGTATATACCCACCTTGATTAATTAAATACTGTGTATGATCTGCAGTAGGATCTACAATACTTAATGTAGTTTGATGTGCATCTGCTGTTGCTCCTTCAAAAATAATAGCATTAGCTGCATTCATAGTAACTGTGTCAACAACTGTTGTTGTACCTGCTACTGTTAGCTTTGGTACAAGCAGTTCACCTGTACTTGGATTATACCTTAAAGCTCCAGTATCGTCAAGTAAAGAATTACTTTCATCGTGAAAAACTACAGGAAAGTTTGTATTAGCCGTACTATTTGCAACGGTAACTAAAGAAGCAGTACCAGTTAAAGCACCTGTAAAAGTTGTAGAGGTAACAGTATCAATAAAAGCATTTTTCCAACGTACACCAGTTGTACCTAAGTCTACATCACTATCAGTCTGTGGCCCAAATATACCATCAGCAACATACACTTGTTCTGCATTAGCAGCATAAAAATGTATTTCGTCTGCTGTTTCAAAATCTATCTTTGTTTGATCATCTTCACCAATTTTTATATCTGTAGCAAGAAGAGATGTTATTGTAGTTTGAGCTGCATTAACTGCAACATCAATAGTATTATCTGCATCTTGATAGGTAACAGTAACACCTGTTTCAGTGTTACTAGAAAACATTGCTCCTGTTGTGTCTGAAATAAACTCATCTAATGCTGTACCATTTACAGTTATAGCATCAGCTTCAAGTGTACCATTAATATCAGCATCACCACTAATGTCAAGACTAGTAGCTTCTATCTCACCACTAGCTTTAAAAATAACATTGTCTCCACCGCTAACTTCAAAAATAATTTGATTATCTGTACCAAATTTAATTTGATTATCGGCATCTCTACCTAGTACTAAACTAGTATTAAGAACAGAAGTTAATCCTGTTTGAGCTGCAACTAAACTAACTGCACCACTAGATACACTAAAAAATGTACTGCTAAAAGATGCTACGCCTTTATTACTTGTTGTTGCTTCTTCACCAGTAATCGTAATTGTTGTACCTGAAGCAGAGGTATCTATTCCTTCTCCACCTGCTATTGTTAGTGTTTCACTATCCAGATCAATATCAATAGTGCCACTATCAGTAGTAGCATCTAAGTCCTGTGCAGTAACTTGACTATCCACATAAGCTTTAACAGACTGTTGTGTAGGTATAAGAGTTGCACTATTGCTAGACATATTGTCTTCATCTACAAATGCCGTAACAGTAATAGTGCCATCACTTAAAGATCCATAAGTTATTGTACCTGTAGTAGTAATAGCAGAAGATCCAGTATCTATTGAACCAAAACCTGACGTAATACTACCAGAGTTTAACGCACCTACTGTTGTTGCAGCGGTTGTAACTAAGTTAGGCATTGCTGTTATTTCATCGTCAAAGTATGCTGACAAGTCAGTAACAGCAACTTGTACCATTGTTCCATTATCATTAAGAACAATCCTGTCTGCATCTGCAACAGTTGTAGAGGTAGCAGATGTACCACCGTCTATAATATTCAGTTCAGCTACGGTACTTGTAACAGAACTACCATTAATAACAAGTTGATTACTTGCATCAAGATATACAGACTTCTCTGCAGGGTAAGTAATAAATACTTCTTTAGTTCCACTGCCAAAGTCTACTGCACTACCAGAGTTAGAACTTTCTAGTATTGTTGTACGTGCTAGTGTTGTACCACTAGATGTAAATGTTCCTAGTCCTACTTCAAATTCATTATTAGAATAATCTATAATAGCATAGTAAGTTGTATCAGCATTAGATAATACTGAAGTAAAAGTTTGAAACCCAGATACAGCACCACCTAATGTAACTGTACCTGTACCAGTTGTTGTGGTTGTTTCTTTAACTCTATCTTTTACAACTAAAGCCACTATGAGATCCTTATGATTGCTGTTGATGCACCTGCTGATGGTATGCTAATTGTAAACGTACCATTAGTAGAAGTCTGTGTTCCACCAAAGTCTACCACTGCTATAGCCTTGCCAGTTTCTGTTGCACCTGATTCACCTCTAGCTTCTGTTTCATAGATGATTGCACCATCTGCAGAAAATGATGCACTTGATATAACTATATCGTCAAAATCAACAATAGCCGTATCACTAGAGAGCGACACAGCTACATTAGTTAAAGTATATCCACCTGTGGAATAGTTTGTTCCACTAGCTGATACCTCATCAGAATTACCTGTAACAGTTGTGTAATTTGTTGTGGCCTTATTATAAGTACCACTAGGGCTATCTTTAATTAAGGCTATCTTAATAGTACTACTGCCATGTAAATCGTGATAGCCTTTAAGTAATTCTGTTTTAAATGAATTACAAATTGCAGTAGTAATAGCCATTATAAATCCTTTATGTTAAAAGAGAGGGCAAGTCTCCCTGCCCCCTCAATTAATATAGTTTTTATACGTTATCTCTAGACGCAACGGCAGCTTCACGATGAGCTGCTGATACATCAGCGATAATTGCATACACTCTTAATCGTCCTGTAGCAGGAGTAGCACCTGCAACTGTAACGTCAATAGTATCTGCGGCACCTACACAAGCTAAAGCTGCAGCAGCAAAAGTTGAAGCCGCCCCAGTGTTTACTATGTTAGCTTCACCATTAGAGCCTTTAACAAGATAAGTACCTGCAGCAGCGTCTAATGCAGCACCGTCAATAATGTCATCGCCACCTGCGAAGTCAATATCACATGTGCAAGAACCAGTGAAAGATTTCATAATCTCTGCACCTGCTGCAACCACTACTGATTCTGCAGGTATTTCAAGAAGTTGAAATATATCACCGTTTGCAGGAGAAGTTCCTGCAGCAACCATAGCATCAATATCTAAGATTGCTTCTATTGTCCTTACAGTATTACCTACAACCGTAGGGACTGCAGAAACATTTGCTCCAACACCATTGGTACTGGAGGATGTCATATCAAAAGTAGCCATTATATATTCCTCCTTTAACCTGCGTTGTATTTAGCAGTCACGATAGCTTCAGGACGAAGTATCTTTCTGCCATATAGATGCATACCACGAACAATGTCAGCAAAGCTGTCAGGGTCACGATATGTTTCTGTTTTACTTAACTGTTCTGCAGTGGCAATAGCAGATCCATGTCCTGCAACAATCGCACCATAGTTGGCGTTCTGGTTAGCAGTACCTGAAGTACCCGGCCCTGTTCCTACAGAAGGCAAGTTGCTTGAAACGTATACTTTAAAACCTGCTAGGTTATTAAGTACAATTCCATTTTGTAGCTTACCTGCTCCACCGTAGTCTGCATTCATCAACTTAGAGTTCTCGTCACCAAGTAGTTCTAAGAACACAGGGTCAACAACAAGCCATCTGTCTTGTGTATCTACCTGCTGTTGATTTAACAGTCTTGCCATACGATTAACAACAACCATTGGTGTAACAGCTGCAGTGCCTACAGAAGTAGCTCCACCTGTTAAATTAACTACAGGAACAAGAGTGATCTCCTGCAGATGATGTTGTAATGCTACCAAATGAACTCTTAATCAATTTCATTGAAGTAAGAAGTTCGTCTGATCCTGCACTTGAAATAGCTTTGCTACCATTAACAGCATCATTAACAGCACCTGCATTACTATGCAAAGATGACTGTTTATAACCTGATAGATAGCCTAGCACTTCTTGATCGTATTGATCAGCTAGTCTATATGCAGCTCTGTCAGTAGCGAGTTGCATAAAGTTAATGTGTGAGTGAGCTTCCTCTATGTCATCCATTTTAAAAGCGTAGTAGTTTGCTTTATCAACGACTAAAGAAAAATCCTCGTCTTCTAGATCTTGTGCAGTTACCTGAGTACCTCTGGCATATGCACTAACTGAAATTTCAGGTTCTTTGATAATTCTAACGGTGTCTCCCTGATTAGAAATCTCTCCAAAATAGTCTGAGTTGGTTATATCACCAACAACAGTTGACTTACGAAACGCAAGCTGTACTTGTTTGGAATAGATTACAGGAGAGAAATTACCGTTAGGCAGATTACCATAACCTGATGCTGTGGTAAAAGCCATAATAAATCCTCCTATGATTGGTTTGGCTTAGTTAAAAGCTAAACAACTCACGTAGAGGCTATACTTTTTAGAGTGCATAAAATTATTGGGTAGCAAGCCTAATAATTAGTGGATCTATACTTGTATAGGTAGTCTTGATTGTGTTTAGACTTTGGGTTTACTTAAACGTAAAGGTAGTCTATAGTAGAGGCTTTATGTCTAAGGGTTAGTTATACAGATAAAATCTTTTTTGTCAAGACTTTATCTTGCATTTCCTGATAAATCGTATATTATTTTACCAGAACGATGTGCCTCTTGTATTTTATCGGCATTCTTTTCGTAGTCTTTATCAGACATTTTAGCGATATCAGATTCTTTAATTCTGTCTCCAGACTCTGAAGTATCAACTTTAGTCTTAGACCCTCTGTCTACCAACGAGGCAGCAGCTTTTGTTTTATTTTTCTTATCAGTTTTTGTAAGTCCATTATCAATTTTATATAAATCAATAACACGTACAACTGAAGCAGCATCATCCGTATTTTCATACAAAGCGTTCTGAACCCACTTAGGCTGTTCTTCAACCCAATTATGAAATTCATCGGAATCACGCAGTTGATTAAAGTCTGGATGTGCTTCCCTAATTGCATTCTCTGCTTGACCTCTTGTAGCTTCTTCTTTTGCTTTACTAAGTTCTTCTAGTTGTATATTGGCTTTGTCAAACATTTGTTTAGCTCTTTTATCAGCTATTGTTTCTACCATACCTGCTACATCTGGATATTTATCTATCCATGCCTGTAAATCTTCATCTGACTTAGGTGGCACAAGTTTTTCTGTTTGATAAAGTTGATTTTCTAGCTCTTTAATTTTGGCATCATATTCTTTTTGTTTAGCAGCTAGGTGTCTTCTTACATCTCCATAGCGAGTCTTGAAAGATTTTTCTTCATCACTAAGTTCTGTTTCAATCTCAACTTTTTTTTCTTCTTCAACCTTTTGTTCTTCTTGAGACTTACCTTGTTCTTCTATAAGTTGTTTTAATTCTTCCTCATCTTTTTTAATTCGGTCTTGATTAGTCATTCTTGTTCTGCTCATATATCCTGCAGTTTTTTGTGCTTCCACATTCTCTAGTTCTGGCATTGTTTTTCCTTTCTTGGGGTCAACATTGTTGAGTAGCCAATTTATTTACTGCCTAGACCCCTACCTCTAGGCTTCTTAGGGGTACGCTTTGGTTTGTTTAATAATCCTCCTTTTTTAAATCCTCTTCTACTTAAAGCATCTTTTGCAACTGGATCTTTTTCATCTTTTATTCTTTGCGCCAACTCTTCAGTTCTTTTTTGAACAGGAGCTATTTCTGTTAAATTTGTAGTTGAATTAAAATCATCTCTTTTTTTAGATGATGCAATTCTTTCTTTAGCTGCCTGATTTAATTTTGGAGTATAACTTTCACTACTAGGAGTAGGTGTAGGCTTAACATCTTTCTTTTTATCATCATCAATTGTAGGAATACCTGCAATTACTTTTGCAGCAAGAGGTATCATTACATTACCTGTAGCTAAAAATCCAAGTGTTGTAATAGTCTTTAACATAGATTTTAGATTAAAAGGACTTCCTTGATCGTCTTCACTAACTATAGAATTTATTTTATCCTTATCAATTTCTTGACCCTTCATGGCTTTTATTTCTTCACCCATGAGTTTAAATCTTGTAAACAAACCTAACCCTGCAAAAACTTTAGGATCTAGTTTTAATCTGTCAGCAGAAACTTTAAGAGAGTTTTCATTTTGTAATCTCTGTGCTTCAGCATCAAAAGGAGATCTATCTCTATCATCTCTGTCTTCTTTTGGAGCTTGAGTTGCTTGAGCTTTTGCCTGAGTAGGTGGAGTTTCTGACCATTTACCTGTTGTAAAATCTGTGTATTGTGGATTAGGTAAAAACTTTTGTTCTCCATTAACCATAACCATTTTTCCGGGAACAGCCTGAACTCTGCCATCAGGATGATAAAATGTTTTAGAGTGTGTATCTCCTGTTGTAATACCCATTGATTGACCTGATGAACCTAATGTTCCTCCAACAACACGATACATATCAGGATTAAAAGATCCATACTTTTGTATTTCAGCCATGTTTTTAGACACACCACCATTGTCAAATCCAACTATACCACCAAGGGCTTTCTTCTGTCTTTCTTTCTGTTCTTCTTCTGCCCCTCCGATTGCAATCATTGTCATAGACATAGGCTCACCACCTATTCTACCTGTTTCATCCATTTGTTTAAGACCTGCTTTAGCTTCCATCCTGAGATCTTCAAAAAACTTTACACCATAATACTGAACGACATCAGCAGGAACAACATACTCACCCTCACTTAATTGTGCAGGTATATCATCACGAACTTCTTTAGCAAGAGATCCGGGTGGAACATTGTTACCACTTACAGGATCAACATCCATGCCATCATCTTTCATTCCACCTTCATCAAATAAACTCATCTGTTGTTCCATTGCTATACCACCTTGATTAAAATCTGGCCTTGCTAAAGGCATTTTTGAAAATTCTACAATACCGGGAAAGTCTATATATTTTGGTTTAGGTAAAGGGGATTTTGTAGCTTTTATAAACCCTCCATAATTAGGATTATCTTTTGCTAATTGTTTTTTCATTTCAGGGGTTACTTTATCAATCCTGCGTACACCAAGTATCTCATTAACATCAAAAGATTTTATATTAACTTCAGCGTTAGAATATTCACCGCTGTATGAGCTACCTGATTGATTACCTCCAAGACCTAAAACTTTTGCAGTGCTTTTAAAAGAATCTACAAATGCTTCAATAGAAAGGGTGTCATCAACCTTAAAATTATCTTTTATTTCTTGTCCTATATAAATAGTTAAGTGTCGTATCTTACCTGTTTTAGGATCTCCAATAACAAGTATATCACCACTCTTAGCATTTTCTAT
>JGI24006J15134_10001435_pt1 | contig 13546 bp, 19 predicted proteins | sample LinPmetageLP53_FD_15134 | JGI IMG/M metagenome (IMG submission 15134) | reverse complement strand
ACATCAAGGGTAAGCCCTATGTGGAGGTCAATGAAAGAATTAAATACTTTAGAGAGAACTATAAGGACTTTTGTTTAGAGTCTGATGTGCTTGAGAAAACAGCCACATCAGTAATGATTAAGGCAACCATCAAGGATCCTGATGGCAATATCAGAGCCACAGGAATAGCAGAGGAGATTAAAGGCACAACCTTTATTAATAAGACCAGCTATGTGGAGAACTGTGAAACATCTGCATGGGGAAGGGCATTGGCTAATTTAGGTATTGGGATTGATACAAGTGTGGCAAGTGCCAATGAGGTAACAACTGCCATAGAGCAGCAGAATAAAAAGCCAAAGAAGAGAAAGCCAATAAGTGCAGATAGATTTGAGGAGGCTATACTTGCAATTTCAGAGGGCAAATATACTCATGAGCAATTGAGGAGTAGCTTTGACTTGACAAAGGAACAACTTAAAAGCATTACAGCATGTTAAAGATAAGATGTTCACAGATAGGAAAGATAATGCCTAACAGCCGAACAAAAGGCGAATTGAGTAAAACATGCAAGAGCTACCTTGAGGCATTAGCAATTGAGAATATGTATGGATATTCCAAAGATATATGGAGCAAAGCCATTGATAAGGGAATAGCAGTAGAGGATCAAAGCATTCAACTTGCTCAAGAGGTCTTGGATATGGGAGAAATGACAAAGAATGAGGAGTTTTTTGAGAATGAATTCTTAACAGGGACTCCTGATGTATTGAATGAGGGCTTTGTCCTGGATGTTAAGAGCAGTTTTGATGCTACAACTTACCATTGGTTTACAAAAGAGATACCAAATAAGGAGTATTATTACCAATTAATGGGGTATATGGCTTTGACTGGGAGAAAAATTTCTTATCTTGCGTATTGTTTAGTGGATACTCCTGAAGATATTGTGGAGGATGAGGTGAGAAGAGTTCACTATAAGCTTAAAGAGATTGATGAGAATCCAATTGTGAGGGCAACTGTGGAAAGGCAACATAGCTTTGAGAGAGTTCCAGCAGAGTATAGGGTAAAAACCTTTAAGATTGAATATGACCAAGAGGTGGTTGATGAGATATATCAGAGAGTGGAGGAGTGCAGAGAGTATTATGAGAGTTTATTGCATGAAGAATTTAAAACTGTAGCTGTATGAAAGAAAGAATTGAAGATATAATGTTTCCTGAAAACAATACTTTTAAAGAGTTGAATGATGGAACAATTTGCAGCATGATTATAGATGTAGAGATGGATCCTGTTTTTCTGCAATTCCATAATGATGGATGCGTTTATGTAGATTGTGAAAACTTAACTCATATATATCTAACAAGAAGCAATTTAAAGGAGATGAGAAGCCTTTTAGATAAGGCAGAAAGACAATATGCTAAAAGAAGAAAAACCAAACACAATGAGTGAGATAGAGGACAAAATAAATGAAGAAATTGAAACATGGAATATGTTTGACAAGTATTTGTTTCTTGTATATCACAGGGGAGCATCTATGAGGGAAATTTCAATAGGTTCAAACATAGGAATAAATAAAATATTTAGATATTTAAAACCATTACAAAGCAAAATTGCTGTAAAATTTAATATTGACTATCAAAAATATAGAAGCAAAAAATTTAAAAACAAATAGAAATGGAACAAAAAGAAAACACAGGAGTCTTATTTAAAAATGACTTCAAGAAAACTGAAAAGCAACCTGATTACAAAGGATCCTGTTTTATTAAAGGAGAAAAGATGGATATATCTGCTTGGTTGAATGAATCCAAAGATGGAAAAAAATATATGGGCTTACAATTTGCAGAGCCTTATCAAGCAGAGGTTGAGGCTGGATATGGTCACAAGCCAAAAGACAATGAAGATCTTCCGTTCTGATGCGGATGTTTTGAGTTAGTAAGGAGCCGAGCAGAAATGTTCGGCTTTTTTTATGATTAAAAAATAATACGTACATTTGATTAGATTCTAACCAATGGAGTGGATTAAGAAAATTCAAGAGAATGAAGATGAGTGGATACAAATCATTCAAAAGATGGGGGAATCATTCTATGCAAAGGATATTGTTCAGGAGTTTTATATCAAGCTAATGAAATATGCAACTGAGGACAAGGTATTCAAAGATGGAAAGCTAAACATTCAGTACTTATATTTAGTCTTGAGGAATATTTTCTTAAATTACCACAAGCAAAAAACCAAATTCAACAAACTAAATATTGATGAGATTGAGGTTGCTGTCAATTATGACTATTATGAGGCAAAAGAAACTCAAGAGATGCAACTGCAAATAGAAGAGGAGATGAGTTCCTGGACTTACTTTGATAGAGAGCTGTTCAAACTATATACAGGCATATCAGATAAGTATAGGCATGATGCAATCAGTATGAGGGCAATATCTCAAGGATCAAACATCAGTACTCAAACAATTTTCTATACGTTAAAACGATGCAAGGATAAAATCAGAGAGGAGCTTGGGGATGACTATTCAGATTTTGTCAACAAGAAAAACAATAAACATAAAACCAAGTTATGAGCAAAGAAAGGGAATATCAAGTGCTTAAAATTGGCAATGGCAAAAGCACAAAGAGGAGGGTATGGATCAGAAATGTTAAGGTTTTAGGTTATAAAAACGAACCATATTATAAAACAGAAAAGGAAATGCTTGAAAATAAGATATACAACTTTGCATCGTTAAGCCAATCAGAGAAAGAAATATACACTAAACTAAAAAACAATGAGTATAGACAATCAAATATTTGAACACTACAGGCAGCAAAAAAGAAAGATCCAGGAGGCAAAAACCTTATTAGAGGAACACGGATACAAAGTGGAGGAATCAAAAGACAAGGATATTCAGCAAGAAATAAAGAGATTGCAGAGTAAATTAACAGGGCAGTTTGCCAAAGATATTGAAACAGCCAAAGAGATAGCAAGATTAAACAGGATTATTCAATCAGATAAAAACTAAAAATGACAAAAATGACAGCTAAAAAAACAACTAAAAAAACAGCTACAAAAGCCAAACCTAAAAAAACTCAATCAAAGGGAGTGGGAGATATTGTTGAGGAAGTGCTGGAAAAAACAGGAGTAGCAAAGGTCGCAAAATTTATATTGGGGGAAGACTGTGGATGTGATAAACGCAAGGAGAAACTTAACCGGGTTTTTAGAAATGACAAGAAGCCTGATTGCCTACAGGAAGATGAATACCAATTCCTTGATAAATACTTTAAAAAGAACACTACCAACCTGAAGCCAAGTGAACAAGAAATGATGAGGAAGATATATGGCAGAATATTCAGAAGGAGAAGACCATCAACAAGCTGTTCAAGCTGCTTAAAAACGGTTTATACAAGTCTAAGAAGAGTATATGAAACCTATGAGGCAGAATGAAAATAGAGAAAGTTAAAATAACTGAGGTAAAAAATAACCCAAATAACCCAAGAGTAATCAAGAATGATGATTACAAGAAGCTTGTGAGATCCATAAAGGAAGCTCCCTGGATGTTGCAGCTTAGAAGCATAGTTGTAAATGATGACAATATAGTGCTTGGAGGTAACCAAAGATTAAGGGCATGTAGAGAGGCTGGATTGAAAGAGGTTTACATTATCAAAGCAAGTTCATTATCAGAGAAACAACAACGAGAATTTATAATAAAGGACAATCTAAGCTCAGGGGAATGGGATTGGGATGCTTTGGCAAATGAATTTGATGCAGAGGACTTAAATAGATATGGCTTGAATGTGCCTTTTGAGGAGGGTTTAATGGATGAAAAATACACAAGTAAGGTTGGAAGTCCTGTATATGAGATAAAAGGAGTTAAGCCATCTTTGAATAACTTGTTCAATATTGACAAAACCAAAGCCTTGTTGAGTGAAATAGAGCAGTCAGATGCACCTGATGATGTAAAAGACTTTTTGACTTATGCAGCATATAGGCATATTGTATTTGACTACCAGCTCATTGCAGAATATTATGCCCATGCTGATGAAGCAATTCAATCTTTAATGGAGAAATCTGCCCTTGTTGTAATTGATTACAATCAAGCCATTGAGAATGGATATGTGGAATTGACAAAGACTCTCCAAGATTTATATGAGGAGGATTATGGATAAGGATTTTGCAGTTTTTATCATGGTGCATGGCAGACCATCAAAAATGTGGACTTATCCAAGTTTGAGAAATGCTGGATATACAGGAAAAATTTACTTGGTTGGGGATGATTTGGATAGCACAAAAGATGAGTATCAAAAAAAATACAAGGATGAGTTTATAGTGTTTGACAAAATGGAAGCATATCAGCAAATGGATTCAGGAGATAATAGTGAGGATTTAAGAAGTACACTATACAGCTCAAATACAATACCCAAATTAGCCAAAGAAAAGGGCATCAATTATTTCTTTATTATGTGCGACGATTATACCAGCTTTGTATATAAGTTTGATAAATATCTGCAATATCAAGAGAGTAAAATTAAAAACCTGGATAAAGTCTTTGAAGCAATGTTGAAGTATTATAAAAGCATTGACTGTTTGACATTAGCTATGGCACAAAATGGGGATTTCATAGGAGGGAAAAATAGTGGCTTTGCCAAAACCATTAAACCCAAGAGAAAGGCAATGAATACATTCCTGTGTGAAGCTGATAATCCTATCAAATTCATGGGCAGACTCAACGAAGACGTAACTACTTACGTCAATAGAGGTAGTAAAGGTAAATTGTTTTTAACTATTCCTAATGTAAGTATAATTCAAAAGCCTACGCAAAACACAACAGGAGGACTGTCAGATGTATATCTTGATTATGGAACGTATGTCAAATCATTTTTTAGCATTATGTATAATCCATCATGTGTCAAGATTAGTATGATGGGAGATAAGCACAAAAGGATTCATCACAAGGTAAAATGGACAAATGCAGTTCCAAAAATAATACACAAACAAAATCAAAAGTAAATGGCAAATGAAGAGAATTTAAAGATGTTCCAAAAAGGTGAAAGTGGAAACCCAAAGGGCAGACCTGTCGGAAGTAAGAATAGAAGCTCCATAGCAAAAAGATGGCTATCAGTTGAGCAAAACTTAAAGAATCCTTTAACGAGCGAATTGGAAGATATGAGCCAAGAGGACTTGATGACATTGGCATTAATCAAGAAAGCAAGAGAGGGAGATACCCAAGCATATCAAAAGCTTATGGATTCAGCCTATGGGCAACCCATCCAACAGATAGAGCAGACAAATATAGAGCAACCACTATTCCCTGATGTTAGAGAGGACGACAGCNATAAATAAAATCCTTGCTCTAAAGAAGAGGATTAAAATTATTCAAGGCGGTACATCGGCTGGNAAGACGTTTGGCATTCTGCCCATCCTTATCCATAAGGCAGCGAGTCAGAGTGGCTTAGANATAAGCATAGTGGCAGAGAGCATCCCCCATTTAAGACGTGGNTGCCTACGAGATTTCCTNAAAATNATGAGATGGATAAATAGGTATCATGATGAGAGGTANAACAAGAGTCATNTGAAGTACACTTTTGCCAATGGATCCTTTATAGAATTTTTTAGTGCTGATGATGCAAGCAAACTCCGCGGAGCAAGACGTGATATTTTATACATCAATGAGTGCAACAATGTAACCTTTGAGGCTTATAATGAGCTTTCAATAAGAACAAAGAGAGAGATATTCCTCGATTTCAATCCAGCCAATGAGTTTTGGGTACATAGAGAGCTGAAGGATGATGAAGATGCTGATTTTATAATTTTGACTTACAAGGACAATCAAGGACTTGATGAGGGGATTGTAAAGCAAATAGAAAAGAATCGTTTAAAAGCAAAGACAAGTGCATATTGGGCGAATTGGTGGACTGTTTATGGAGAGGGAAAGATTGGTCAACTGCAAGGTGCTGTATTTACCAACTATAAAATCATAGATTCTATTCCTGATGAAGCAAGATTGATTGGGATTGGGCTTGACTTTGGATATTCTAACGACCCAACTGCTGTAATAGGAGTCTACAAATACAATGAATATAGGATCCTGGATGAGATAAAGTATCAAACAGGGATGCTCAATAGTGACATCTCAAAGATATTGCCGGAGGATGTGCCAATATACGCTGATAGTGCAGAGCCAAAATCTATTGCAGATATACAACGCTATGGTAAAATCATTAAAGGAGTGACCAAAGGAAAGGACTCAATCAACTATGGGATTGATGTAATGCAGAGGCAGAGCTATATGGTGACATCTAAAAGCACCAACTTAATAAAAGAGTTGAGGAGCTACTGTTGGGATAAAGACAAAACAGGAAAGCAATTGAATAAGCCTGTGGATAATTACAATCATGGGCTGGATGCTGTCCGGTATCATGAGATGGAAACATTAGGACTAAATAAGAACTTTGGAGAATATTCAATCCTCTAATGATTTAACAAAACAAAAAAACAAAGGTTATATAGATATGAAGCTGGATTTATTACTCCCAACATCGTTAAGTGAAATACCATTATCAAGGTATCAAAACTTTATTAAGACAAAAGAAGCATCAAATGATGATGAATTCATTGCACAAAAAATGATACAGATATTTTGTGGGATAGACTTAAAGGATGTAGGCAAGATTAAGATGAAGCATCTGAATGAATTGATTACTCACTTTACAAATGTTTTTAGTGAGAAGCCCAAGCTGATAAGACAGTTTAAGATTAAAGATATTGAATTCGGCTTTATACCAAAACTCGATGAGATTACGTTTGGGGAGTATGTGGATTTGGAAAACCACTTGCAAAATTGGAAGACATACCACAAAGCCATGGCTGTAATGTACAGACCTATTGCAGAAAGACACAAAGACAAATATACAATTGTAGACTATGAGCCAAATCAGGACATGCAAGAGCTGATGAGGTTTGCTCCTTTGGATGTGGCAATAAGTAGCTCGGTTTTTTTTTGGACTATCGCTCAAGAATTACTACAACTTACCATTCGTTATTTACAGAAAGAGCTGACGATGATGATGGACTCCAGCAGTACAGCGAAAGAGAAAACTTTGGAAGGACGTGGGGATGGTATAATAGCTTCTATGCAATCGCTAAAGGAGATTTGTGCAAGTTCGATGAAATTAGCAAATACCGACTTACTAAATGTCTCACCTATCTCACCTTTGAAAAGCAAAAAAACGAAATCGAAGCAAACGAACTTAAACAACAAATGAAACGATGAATTATTTTGATATTATAGACAAGCTTAAAAGCCATTTTGAAAGTGATCCAATGATTAACACCGTTACACAAGGCGACATTTTTGACATCGATTTAAATAAAATGACCATATTTCCCCTCTGCCACATCATAGTGAATACAGCAACATTTGAGGAGAATGTCATCAGATACAATATTTCTATTCTTGCAATGGATATTACTGACACATCCAAGAAGGAAAGCCCAAATAAATTTGATGGGAACGACAATGAACTTTGGGTATTAAACAGTATGTTGGCTGTTCAAAATAGATGCTATGAGCTTTTGAGAAGAGGCACATTGTATACTGAAAAGTTTCAAATAGATGGCAATCCAAGTTGTGAGCCTTTTACTGAAAGATTTGAGAATAAGCTTGGAGGCTTTACAATGACCTTTGATGTATTAATCCCTAATGATATGACAATCTGCTAATGGCTGAATTTGAATCTATAGATGACTTATTAAATGACTTTCGCAAGAGGGTAATTAGAGATGCCAAAAGAAATTTAAGGAGTGGCTTAAATAGAAAGTATCCTATCCAGGCATCAGGTAAATTGTCAAAGAGCCTAAAGTCATATTCAAAGGAATCTAAAAACAGCATTCAACTTAGTTTTGAGATGGAAGGTTATGGAGTCTTTCAAGATAGAGGAGTTAAGGGAGTAAAGAGTGGAAAGAGTTTAGATGGGTATAGATATACAAGAAGAGGAGGAGCTGGAAGCTTTAAAGGAATGCCTCCCCCAAGTGCATTTGATAAATGGAATGTAAGGAAGGGGATTGCACCAAGAGACAAGACAGGAAAGTTTATGAAGAGAAAGAGCATCAATTTCATGATGGCTAGGAGCGTATTTGAAAAGGGTATAAAGCCAAGCCTTTTTTTTACAAAGCCATTTGAGAAGTATTTTAAAACATTGCCTGATGAATTAATGGAGGCATTTGGCTTTGACATGGAGCAACTATTTGAGCAGATAACAAAAGAAAATTTTAAAAGATTTAAATAATGAATTTAGCAAGGTCACCATACATCGTTGAGATATCAGTAGCAACTCAAACAGCTTCAAAGGTAAAATTGTACCTATGGACTACAGGCAGCCAACCAGCAAGCCCTCAATACACATTAGACAAGCTTATACCTGCATCAAACAATTTTAATACGTATTACAATATATCTCCTTATGTCAGAGAGTATTTCACAATGGGAGGATATGATTATGATACAGCCAATTTCTTTGATACAGCAACAAGCACAAACTACATTGTCAACTATCATATAGAGAAATTCAAAACCATTGGAGGAGTTGAATCATCTGCTGGAACTGAAACAGGGCAATTCATGAATGGCTATTCAAAATATACTGAAGGCTTTAATGCGACCACGTCAGACGTTCTTTTGGAGGAAGGAACATATCTATACCATTATGATAGTTCGTTCAGTACAACGCAAAGAAACGCACTTGCTGGAAGCTTTGATGCTGAACTTGCTGTGGGAGAAAAAATCAAGTACACAAATTTAAGAACAGGAGCAACGCAAATTTATACAATAAGTGCAGCTGGTGTAAAAGTATTTGGAAGAATTTATACAGGCAACTTAGCAGATGGTAACAAGGTAGAAATGATAAATACAAGTGCGGCAGTAATTTGGACTGCTATGTTCAAGCCTGTATGTGAGCCAAAGTATAGTCCTATTGTTGTGGACTTTGTGAATAAGCATGGCAGTTGGTCAAGGATGTTCTTTATGAAGGTAAACAAAAGGACTACAGCAATTAAAAGCAATGAGTATAAATTTAATCCTCAAACCTTGCCATACAGTCCAACAAGTGATGGAGGGCAGATGAAGCAATTTAACAAGACAGGGAATGAGTCTATTACTTTGAATAGTGGCTTTGTAAATGATGGATATGCAGAATACATTGAGCAGTTAATGTTAAGCGAACATGTAACTATTTTAGATTATGATGCTAACCAAAATTCATTCCCGGCTAAAGTCAAAACACAATCACTCCAAAAGCAGACAGGATTGAATGATGGCACTATGAACTACACACTTGATTTTGATTTTGCCTTTGACATTATAAACAACGTAACATGAATAGAGGAGTATCCGTTTATATTGAGGGAGTTAAATTGGATTTGTTCAAGGATGAGCAGATTAATGTCACATCTATACAGCAAAACGTTCAGGATATCAGCGCGGTATTCTCTGACTTTAGCCAATCGTTTACGGTTCCGGCTACTCCAAACAATAATCAGGTCTTTGAGCATTTCTATCAGAATGATATAACGCCTAATATTGACCAAAACATAAGGAGGGAGGCTTTAATTGAAATTGATTTAACTACATTTAGAAGGGGAAAGATAAGCCTTGAGAAAACAGAGGTTAAAAACAACGAAGCCTATAGTTATCAAATCACATTCTACGGAGAGGTAGCAAGTTTAAAAGATACGTTTGGAGAATCTAAGCTTGTAGATCTTACAACATTAAGCACAACAGAATTTAATTATACAAGTTCAACAGTAAGCCAAAGAATTACAGATGATGCTACAGAGTACCCAATTCGTTTTCCTTTGATAGTTGGAAGAGATGTAACTTATGGAGATGGTGCAAGTACAGATATAAGTCACACAGGAAGCGGTTCAATTGCTTACAACGAACTTTTTCCAGCAATAGCACTTTATCAAATATTTAGCTCAATACAAGCACTATATGGCATTACATTTAATGGGCAATTTTTCAACAACGAAAGATTCAGAAGAGCATTTTTGTATTGTCAAAACGCGGAAACATTTACATTTTATACAAAGCCGCAACTTGTAGAATTTGCTAATTTATTTACAGATACTGCAACTAACAATAGTACAACTTTAGTAGCAAGTGATTTTTTTAGTGAAGCAAATGATACGTTAACAATTAGTAATTTTCTACCAAGTGTGGTGTTTCCCAGTGTAACCGCTGGTGGTGTTTATTTAAATAGTCATCATTTAATTTTGGTGAATGTTATTAATCCCGGAACAGTAACAGGAATAATCCCATACATTGATGTATACAGAAACGGGCAATTAATTGGCACTTATGACACACCAAGTTTTGAAATACAGATTAACAATGACAATGTAGTAACAAATCAACAGTATCAATTTTATTTAAGAACTACTGAGGCAACAAGTAAACTTATAAAAATAAGCTATTTACAAAGGTCTTTATATTCATTGTCTTCTAGCAGCAGCTTACTTGTACAAAATGGTTTTGGTTCGTTAAGTTCAGTTACAACATCACAAGCATTTAGCGTACTAAACTATTTGCCANATATCAAAGTAGTTGACTTCTTTAAAGGCATTTTGCAGATGTTTAATTTAACGTGCTACGGTACTTCAAAAGACGTTTATCAAATAGAGCCATTGGATGATTGGTATCAAAAAGGAGCAGTTGTAGATATAACTGAATATACGGATATCAAGAGTACAAAGATTGATAGATTGAAGCTATACAAAAACATCAGCTTTAAATATCAAGAAAGTGAATGTGCAACAAATAACGCATTTAGAGAAATAACAGGAGGTCGTGATTATGGAAATAGTAGCGAACTATTTGAATACGATGGTGGCGAATATAAGATAGATTTGCCTTTTGAGAATATGATGATGCACAAGTTCACTACTACTGATTTGCAAGTTGGTAAAAGACTAAACACCAATATTCAAACATACATACCTAAGCCAATGATAATGTATCATTACGATACTACGAGCGCACAATGGCGATTTAATGAAGGTGGAGTGTTACTAATATGTTTAACTATATACCATTTGGGCAAGACTTACGTTTAGGCACTACGGATTTTACATTAAATTTTAATGCAGATATTAGCACGTTATTATTGCAGCCAATACCAAATACTTTATTTGCAGTTTATTATGCTCAGTATTTATTGAACTTGTATAATCTTAAGAACAGAAGAACTACGGTAAAAACAAATCTTCCTGTTAGCCTACTCACAGGACTTCAACTAAATGACCGGGTAATTATACGAGATAAACGGTACATGATTGACTCAATGAAAAGCAATCTAAACACAGGAGACGTTGACTTGGTTTTGATTAATGACTTTAGAGAGCTGATATCAGATGGAGGGATAGTTCCTGAAGTAATTATTCCTGATAACAATGCTCAATGCTTAGAGATTCTCATATTGTTTCCTAATAATGCTGTGAGTGCTACAGTTACAACAACGACAAGTGGGGTGACCATAACACCAAGCACATTGACAAGTGAAGGGAGGACAAGAGTATGTTTGCCTGTTAATACTGCAACTGATTTAATAGTGAGTGAAGACGGAGCAGACNATATCACAGACGAGAATGCTGGATCTATTGCAACCAAGCAATTGAGAACTGAAGGAGGGAGTGTAATAGTAATAATTTTAATAGTCACATATACATTCTCCAATGGGGATACTGTGGCAAGCCAAATATTTATACAACAAGATGCTTAAACACATAATTGATTTACTACAAATAGACGACTTCTACGAAGGTAGTCACGATGTACAAATCGCAAAAGGCTTATACAATTTTGAGAAAGGGATAAAAGGAATTTACAAGCAGAAAAAAAGAATGCAAATATTAAAGACTAAAAATAAAGAACATATCCAATGGCTCAAAAAAGAACTATAGACATAGACATAAACACGAATGCTGATCAAGCAGCAAAAGAGTTTGATACATTAGCCACAGGGGTAAAGAAGGCTGCTGATAGTGCTGAAAACCTTGATGCAAAGTTTGAGGATGTATTCAAAGGAGTTGAGCCATTAACAACCAGGCTCGGCGAGGCGGAGGACAGAATGTACGAGCTTGCCCTTGCTGGAGATACAACGTCCAAGGAATACAATGCACTTCTTAAAAAAGTTAGTGAGTATCGAAAGGTACAAATTGCCACAGATATGGTCGTGGATGGTGCTGCACAAACCATGTCTCAAAAACTCGGAAGCGCACTAAGTGGTGTTACAAGTGGATTTGCAGTTACTCAAGGTGCAATGGGTTTGTTTGGGAGTGAAAACGAAAAACTTGAGAAATCACTTTTAAAGGTTCAATCAGCACTAGCTATTCAACAAGGTGTTGAAGGTTTAAAACAGTCGTATCGAGACCTAGCAATTGGCACTAAAATAGCAACACTTAGACAAACTGCTTTTACTTTTGTTACAAGTGCATCTACAAAGGGTTTAAAATTGTTTAGAGTGGCAATGATTAGCACCGGAGTAGGTGCGTTAGTTGTTGGTCTTGGATTGCTTGTCGCTAATTTTGATAAGGTTAAAAGAGTACTTAGCAACGTTACCGATGGATTTAAAAAAGGTAGCATTGCCACAAAAGCATTAATGATAACTTTTGCCCCATTAATTCTCACTATTAAATTAGTTCAGAAAGGACTCCAAGCCATTGGCTTATTGGAAAGCGATGCAACTAAACAACGCAAAAAAGATGCGGAGTTTAGAAAACAAGAGGCGGCAGATGAGTTAGTACGCCACGAGGCTAGAATGACTCAAATAAGAAAAGAACAGGCCGCAAGGGAAGCATTGTTTGCTAAAGAGATAGAGTTAGCTAAGGCACGAGGAGAGGAGACAGCCGCAATGGAGAAAAAAGCCTTAGAAGATAAGCTAAAAGACCTAACGGATAACTTCGCAACCGAACAAAAAGCGTTCGATAAAGAGTACGGAGAGAGCGTCAAGAGAACTAATCAGGAAATCCTAGACGCTAAAAAGAAGAACGCAGAACTTAAAGCCCTTAGAGATGCAGACTCTAAAGACCTTAGTGAAGAGCAAAGGGAAAGAAGGGAGATGCTTGGGGGTTCTTTAAATGATCTTATTGAGGAAAACAATAGGGCTGTACAAAGTGGTTTAAAGCAGTTAGAATTCTTTAACGGTGCAGCAAGGAAAAAATTCGGAGATACGACTGCCAATCAAATAGAGGTGGCATCAAAAAACATTGAGATTTTTAACGCTAACGCAGATAAAAGTGAAAAAGATTCTAGAAAACAAAGGATAGCAGACCATAAAACATTTCTAAAAAACAGACTTGATGCAGAACGAAAAATAGAAGACCTTAAAATCTTAGCTATTAAAGATGACCAAAAAAGGGAACTAGCTCAAAATAAAGTACATTTTGAAAGGCTTATAGAAGACCTAAAAACAAACGAAAATTTAAAGGCTTCTGAGAGGGCAGAATTACAGAAGCTTTATGATGCTCAAGCTTTAACACAACAAGGTGTTATCAATCAAAAGTACGTTGACTTAGAAAAAAAGAAAAACGAAGATATTGATGCGGT
>JGI24006J15134_10001433_pt1 | contig 13554 bp, 14 predicted proteins | sample LinPmetageLP53_FD_15134 | JGI IMG/M metagenome (IMG submission 15134) | reverse complement strand
CGAACATATTCGCCACAGATTCGGGGTTTGATAGCGTTGTATTTACCTCTCCGAAGTTTTCCGTTTCATAGTCATGTATATATTCAATAACCTCAAAGACTTTATTTCCTAGCCACTCTTTCGCTTTGTGCGTTCCTATGATATAGTAATCTTCATTGAACAAATGATAATGTAAGTCTTCTTTCCATTGGCTGTTCCACGTACCATTTTCTTTCCAATCTTTTATAGAGTCTTCTATATACTCTTTTAATTCATCATCTTTAAATGTGGGCGAGTTTATATCAGTTGTTTTCATGTTATAATTTGTATTCATTTTTTGTTCCTTTGTTTTGTTGTTACTTTATATACACAGAAAGCATAAAAAAGTTCCATAAAAAAGTAAATTAATTTAGCTGTCGGGGGAAAAGCTGTGGGAAAAGTAAAAAACATATATATAATTAAGTATACTTAGATGCGATTGCTTACGTTTACTTATAAGCTTAATTGCGTTTAAAAGCGTCCTATATTACCCGCTTGCATAGATTATATAGATATTGACTGCCTGCCTGCGTGCATACTTGCGTGCATGAATAATAATAATAATAATTTACTTACGTGCATACTTGCGTGCATAATATATACTTCACTTACCAGCGTTTACCAGCGTGCATACAACATATATATTATATCTATAGGTGATATATCCGTTATAATTATAACCAGCATATGAGTTTTTTTTACAAGTTTAAAGTATTATGTATAATAGAAATTTCTGTATTATACATAACGCATAAAAGTTGTGTTAAAATAGGTTTAAAATGCGGGATTCCCAGTGATTTCTGGAGCGGCTGCTGGTAGCTGCGTACAACACTGCTGCACTATAATTTTAGATACAAAAAAAGGGAGAATCTATTGCTAGACTCTCCCTCTGTTGTTTATATCCGACTGCTAGTGTCTTGATACTCTTGTTGGCACGTGTAACAATGTCCAACTTGACGCTCTGCAATTGTAAACAGGTTGGCTGAACAAGTTCGGCAGGAAGTCCTTTCGACTTTATTTCCCTTGTTAACCTTCTTTTTCTTTTTATGAGTGATATTTAATACATCATAGTCCTTGTACATATCATAGTATTTAGTATTCCAATGATTAACCTGTATTTCACAGTACGAATTATTAGAATACCATATATTACTATCATCAGACCAATGACCTTTATGTTCGTTTGCAATTCTAAACTCGCCTTTTCTGTTTAAGAATACTAGTTTAGAGTTACCAATTGATTCTTCAATTAATCTAATAATAATATCATTGTTGATAAAATTGTTAGGTAATTGTTGAAGAATTTCACGCTTGAACATGATTGTATCACTTTTCTTTTTATGGTCACTAACGAAGTCAATTATACCATTATGAGCGAAACCAATTGAATCATCTATTAAAAACGGATGACAATTAGTTCTGTTCGTTAATCCATGTGTGGTAATTCTAAAATGAATTATTGCTATTGGATTATTGAACTTTTTCATATCTCTTGAATAGTTATCATAAAATTCATCAAACTTGAAGAAACCTTTTTTAATTGTTAGGTTTCCATTGTTTGCGAACATATAACCACTACCATCAGGATTAGATATAAATGATTCCTTTAGTTGTTCCTTAGGCACTGTCGCCTCTTGTTTCTTTAATATAGCTATACACATTATACTAACACTCCCTTTGAATCTAAGTTAAACTGATTTGATACTCTGCCCTCTCTTAATGGATGGTCAACTAATAAACGTCTTCCGAGTCTTGTTCTAGACTCTGTAAAGTATTTATTTTTCTTTTGAGTTGATAATCCCATCTCATTATTTAGAAATAAACATAGGTTCATATACTTTGATTGATTCTTAGATAAGAATTGCAAGTATTTATCAACCCTTGTTTTTTCATTGTCCTTGTTTACAATATCTGATATTGAAGCATCAGAACAATATGACAGTAAGCTATGAATAAATTCAATTGCTTTTGACAATGTCATAATGTTTAATGTTCCTTTAAATATCCTAAACTCGACAGTTTGAGACGGCTCCATATTTAAAGCGGTGTAACGGTCAGCATTAGACGAAAACTTTCGTTTAGCGATTGCTGTCATTTTACTTAGCTTGTCCTTGAAGCTTTCAGGTGTATAACCCATTAGAGAAGAGTAGGTTGCTAGTCCATAGTCAGAAGTCCTTTGAGCAATCAATTCAATAAAGTTAGGTGATTCATAAACGAACCAAAGCAACTTTAATAATTGACTTGTTCTAATTGCAGACTTGCTAATATGAATATGCATTCCTGTTTCTGCTCCCTCGGCTGAATAATAACCTGAACTACGAATTGTAGAAAACAATGTGTCATAAATAGTTTGACCATATGTCTTCCAAAAATTCCAAGAAAAAGGATGAGAAACAACCTCTATACCATCATCACTAAGCGAACTATCTGTCTTGCAGTAAAACAATTCAGTGCTTGGAAATGCAGAACCTATAATACTAGTTAGGGAAGCAAAATTATTGCCCTCCAAAATAATATCATTGTCATAGTTATCTTGGTCATATTTGACATCAACCTCTATTTCAACACCAAAGTGTAAAATAGGATAACCATGTCTACTAGTACTGTTATATGATACAAGCGGTTTGTTCTTCTTAGTATTAACTCTGTGGAACCTACCATCAGGTTTATGCGAATAACTTCTAATAGTTGTTCTATTCATACACTTTGAGCAGATGTTATGTTCTAGGTGTAAGGAAGCCCTATTGCAAACAGCACAAGTTGGTAATTCCGACAAACATTGTCGATGTATCCAAGCATTAAGGTTGTTTGAAAAGGTTATATCATCAGTATCAGTATTAGTTTTAATTGTCTCATTACAGGCTGTGCATTTATCAAGATGTGCAACCTCTTTTAACTTCTCAATACTATCTGAACTGATATTATTTAGAGTTTTTAATATATCCATGTTTTTTTGTTCCTTTAATTAATTAGAAATAAACAATCATTATAAATCTAGTCAGGATTGGATACCTTGCATCATGAGAGTGACTAACAAATATAATGATAATACGTTCCTAACTTTCGTTCCATGTACTACTCTATATATGTAAGATTGTTAATATGGTTCCATTTAGAATATAAGTACAGCAATATTAAGACCTACAGCTACACTTTTTTACCTAGGTGTTGCTCTGTCCTGCATTATTTGACAGCCTGCGGTGAGTTATTCAACCTGCTTGAAGTCGATTTGATTTTTTCAATTCAACTATTACAACCAAAACGGACTTAGGGGGAGTACCCCATACAAATAAAAGAGAAACAGACATACAAATATAATTTTTTTAAATTTTCCTAGGTTTTCCTTGGTCGGGGTACTATACTATACTATATTACTATATTATACTATACTACTACTATACTATACTACTATACTAATATTATACTATACTACTATACTCACTATTGACAGATACTATACTACTATACTATACTATAAAGACTATACTAAGTATTGTGGATAACTATGTGTAAAACTTTAATATCTTTATTTTAACCAACCATTACTTTAAATTACTCTATGAATAAAAAGATAACCACCGCAATTAACGATGCCCTACTCTAGAAAGATAAAAGGCGTTGAATATAAGCTCTATAAGGACGAAAAAGAGTTCAGGCTATATCATCCTAAGCAAAACATAAAAAACGACTGGAGAGAGGCAAATACGGGCGAATGGATACAAACTGATGATGGACAAGTAACGGTAGTTATTAAAAGGGGCGTTTTAAAAACAAAGAACGCAAGTGATGATTTTATTAGAACGCTGTTGGGGATGGCAAACTGCGAAAGGACAAAAGACCTTGGTGGTGAGCCAGTATCAGATATATGGAGATTTGGTAAGAAGAATTGGTATCAGAAAATAAAAGAGGGCAACTTATCTTCATCTAAACGTATATTTGCAAAGTATATAGCGAGTGGTATGAAGCCTATTGATGCTTTTATGAAAGCTCATGAAAATACCAAAAGTTTAGATTATGCTAAACAGAAAACAAAAGTTTTATTAAAAAGCAAAAAGGTTAGACAATTGATAGACAAAGAAATTGAATTACTGTTAAACGAGACTGGAATCACTAAATCATATTTATTAGGCAAGACAAAAGATATTGTTGAATCGGAGGAAGCAAAAGACTCTGATAAAATGAGAGCCATTGAAACTTTAATGAAAATCTCAGGAATGTTAAGTACGGAAAAGAAAGTAGACTCAGTAGCATTGATACAAGAATTTACAGGGTTTAGTCAGGAAAAATTAAATGCTTTTAAAAATGGCGTTTTCCCAGAACCAAAGCCAGCAAGATTAAATGGAAAAGAAGCATAGCATATATTTGCCAGTTAGACTTGCAACTCGTAATGAAGTAAAAGAATTAATATATGGAGCATTGTATTGCCCCGCCTGTGATTGCGAGGTTATTGGTAATATGGTTATGAATAAACTACCTTATGTAGACTCTAGTAATGAATTAGATGGTTGGATATGCGATATTTGTGAAAGCATCTTTGATTTACAAGATAACTTAATACAAATAGGCAGTTTTGATGCTAATGATATTTACGAAGCTTAATGATAGATAATTTTAATATAACCCCAAGTCCTTCTGAAATGAAAGACAGGGATGAAATCTTAAAAAACGCTTACAACAACCTTATTTATTTTGGTAGAGCGTTCTTACCTAACGACTTTTTAAAGAAATCAGAATCAGCACCGTTTCACTATGAAATAGCTAAACAAATGATTACAACTGAACCCGGTGCTAGGATATGTAATATTATACCTAGGGGTCACGGTAAGTCTGTTATTTCTAAAGCTGCTATTATGCACAAGCTTTGTTTTTCTAAAACAGACCAACAACACTTTGTAGCGTGGGTATCAGAAGAACAAGGACAGGCAATAGACCATTTAAAATATATACGTAGTCATTTTGAAAACAACAAGATGATTAAATATTACTTTGGAACGATGGATGGCGGTTCTGTAGGTAAAAGATGGACAGAAAAAGATATTGTTACTGCAAAAGGTGACAGGGTGATAGCAAAAGGTACATCGCAAAGACTTAGGGGGCGTGCAGAAGTTGATGTACGTTATACTGGTATTGTTCTTGATGATTTTGAATCAGAACTAAACACTAAGACACCAGAACGCAGGTCAGAGATTAAAAAATGGATTGTATCCACAGTTTATCCAGCGTTGGAAGAAACACCCGGCAATGAAGGGTGGATATGGTTATCAGGTACGATTGTACACTTTGATTCTTATTTACAAATGACATACGATGGATATAGAAAAGCACAAGAAGATAAGCGTGAATATCCTTGGATAGTAAACTTTTATAAAGCCGTTGAAAACGATAAGCCTTTATGGGAAGCACAATTTTCTGAAAAGAAACTAGAGTCAAAGAAAAGAGAATTTATAGAAGCTGGATTAGTTAATAAGTTTGCACAAGAGTATATGAATGATGCTCGTGACATTACTAACGCTGCTTTTAAGATAGACCGAATACAATACTACAATGGTGTGTTTAGAAAAGAAAACAATATGCCTTACATNATTGAAGGTACAGACGCTATACCAATNAANGTTTATATTGGTGTTGACCTAGCGGCTACTGCATCTGCAACATCAGACTTTCAAGTGATTATGGTTATGGGTATAGATGCCCATAAAAACAGATATGTCTTAGATTACTTTAGGGAACGTATACCAACCTTTGATGTTCCTGCAAAAATTATTGAATATGCAAAAAAATACTCTCCTGTACGTCGAGTAACTATTGAAACAGTAGCGGCACAAGAAATGGTTAGAGACATGGTAACACGAATGTCTGCTACAGAAAAAAGATTGATGCCGGGATTGTTTAAAGGTGTTAAACCTCCTGCAAGAGTAAAGAAAGAAGATAGGCTAGAAACAGCATTAGGACAAATTGTTAATTCTAAAAAACTGCACGTTTATAGACATATGACAGAATTAATGGATGAGTTCTTTGAACATCCAAAACCAAGGAACGATGATTTAATGGATGGGTTATATTATGCCGATTACTTTGCTCGACCCCCAAGAACCGAAAAGATGGATAAAAACGAAATCACAACTAAAAAAGATGATTTTGATATGTACAAAATAAAGAAAGCATATAATTGGATAACGGGTTCAAAAATATAATTATATCTGTTAGTTTTATTGCTTGTTTATTCGTATAATCTAATGAATGCCTAGATACTCTAAGAAATCAAAGGAACGACTTGCAAGTTGCGATAAGCGACTTCAGAGAGTTTTCAAAGAAGTAATTAAATACGTTGACTGTTCTATATTAGAGGGTTATCGTAATAAAGAAAGGCAGAATAAATTATATGATGAAGGTCGCACAAAAGTTAAGTATCCTAACGGTAGGCACAATATTAGTCCTTCTAAAGCCGTTGACGTTACCCCTTATCCTGTTGACTGGGAAGATAGAGAGCGGCAAACTCTCTTTGCTGGTTTTGTTATTGGTATTGCTAGGGGCATGGGCATTCGTTTAAGGTGGGGNGGAGACTGGGATATGGATTTTCAAGTAATGGACAACCGNTTTGACGATTTTCCTCATTTTGAGGTAAGAGACTAATGCCGGGGACTACTACTGATACTGTACCAACAATGTTAACTCCGGGTGAGTTTGTAATTAAAAGGGAATCAGCTAAGATGTTAGGTAAACCATTTCTAGAAAAATTAAACGCTGTATCAGATAATTCAGCACATTCAAATATTGATGCATTAATATCACAAGCTACATTATCACAAATGAAACCTATGATGGGTGGTGGAGTTGTAATGGGTGGAGGAGGTGTTACTAACTACATGGGTGGTGGTGACATTGAAGGTTATATGTATGGTGGTGGTATTAAAAAGAAAAANAAAATGGCTGGTTACCAAGAGGGTGGTGCAGTCGGTGATAATACTGCTACTTCAGCTATGGATGCACTTATAGCTCAAGCTAAAATAGCTGAACTCCAAAAAAAAAATCCTATAAGTAACTATTCAATGGTAGATGCCGATAGGGTAGATGCCGAAAACCAAGCATTACTAGATATGATAATGAGTATGTCTATTCCTGCAAGTGGAGTTGCTGGCATGGCAAAAGGGGTAACTGGAAAGTTACCTAAACTTGGTAAAAAATTTGCATCTATGAGCCCAGATGAAGGTAAACAAGAAATATTAAATAAAATAGCAAGTGAAATGAATGTTGCTCCGAGCAGAAAGGTTATGCAAAACCCCTCAAGAANTTTATATGANTATAAAGACTATAAAGTTTTAGAAAAAAGACCTGAGTCTGTTTCTGTTATGGATTTAGTAAACCCCGGTTATTTACAGAAATTTACAAATAGGCTTGTAAGAGCGAGTAAAAATGTTGGAGATGTAAGAATGGGTGATGTAGTTGATGCAGATTTTCCATCGGGCTTTATGAACTTAAATGACATCGCTGAAGGTTTTACAAAAATACCAAAGAAACTTCAAAAAGAACAATCTAAAGAATTATTAAAATACTTTGGTGTAGACTTGAGAAATGTAAAAGGTAAGCAAGAAGGTGGTGAAATTGATTCAGTAAACAACGAAGCTTTACAAAAATTGTTACAAGAAGAAATGGTAAGAGCTTATTTTTCTGGAGATAAATCATCTATGCCTCAAAGAATTGAAATGTCGCCTGAAGAAGACAGGTTTAGACAAAATCCTAACCCTGAAAAACCATTTGGAATGACTATTCTTGATGACCTTTTATTAAGGGCTTATGAAACTTATAAATTTGGCTCAACTTCGCCTATGCAACCGTAATTATGGATAAAGACCCTAGAGCAGAAAACAATGAACAGCTTTTTAGACAATGGAGAGACGCTCGTTCAGATTGGGATACTGAGGCTAGGGAAGACATTGATTTTTACTTAGGCAATCATTTCACTGAAAGCGAATCTTCTGATTTAGCTGCAAAGAATCAAGCAGATGTGCCAATGGACAGGACTTCTGCCGCTGTAGAAAAATTTAAAGCTGTATTAACAGCAAGACCCCCTGCGTTTACAATAACCCCAAGAGAAGACTCCGATGTTAAGGTTGCTTCTGTTTGGAGAACAATTTTAGGATATGTGTGGCAAATATCTGATGGTGATTCGCAAATGAAGCAAGCGATACATGATTACGCTACAACTGGATTAGGTTATTTATATTCTTATGTAGATACAGAATCAGATTTTGGTAGAGGTGACGTGAAGTTTACATACCTAGACCCATTTAGAGTATATGTCTCTCCTTCTTCTCGAAACCGTTGGCTAGATGATGCTGACGGTATCATATTGTCTACGGTATTAACCCAAGAACAACTCGTTAACCTCTACCCTGAATTAGGAGACAAAACAGACCCGGAAACTGGTGAAGAAATTCCCGGATTAATTAATGACATATCTGAATATCACGATATTGAAGGTAGTGATTATCCGTCTTCTCAAAATAAAAACACAGTAGTCGCTTTTACACCAGCTGATGTAAAAGACAAAGACTATATGGATGTTAGAAAATATCAGATACTAGAAAGATTTTATAAAGTAAAGGTAAACTTTTATTATGTAATAAATACACAAGACTCATCTGAACTAATTATGTCAGAAGAAGAGTTTGCTGTATTTTCACAGGAAAACCTTGATTTAATAGAAACAGGTATGTTTACAGTTGCTCCTGTACAGCAAACTAGAATAAAAGTTTGTGCAACGGTTGGTGAAATTGTTTTATATGAACAGATACTAAATACAAATATATATCCTATCGTACCTTTACCAAATATATGGACTGGTACCCCATTTCCTAAGTCTGATATATCTAGAGCTAAACCAATGCAAAGACTTTTAAATAAATTATGGTCTTTAGCGTTGTCTCACGCTCAAGCATCTGCTGGATTAAAACTTTTAGTCCCACTTGGTAGCGTTGATGATATATCTCAATTAGAGCAAGATTGGGCAAACCCTAATGCTGTTATTGAAATAGATTCTTCTCAGGGAGAACCTCATTATCCTCAACCCTCTCCGTTAGCAGGTGAGTTTTATAGATTGATTCAACAATCAGAGTTTTACATAGATTTTATATTTGGGTTACCAGAAATGATGCACGGTTTTAGTGATAAAGCTCCCGATACTGTTCGTGGTACTGAAAGAATGATAGCACTAGGAAGCGAAAGACCAAAGTCTAAGTTGAGAGATATAGAGTTTTCTATTAATAGACTTGGAAAAGTATTATACAATCTTTCAAAAGGTCATTACGGTTTTAAAAAGATGTTCAGGTTATCTCAACCTAATAACGACTTAACAGAGGTAATGGTAAATGTTTATGACGATGTTACTAATACTATTACGGATATTAAAAAAGAAAAATACAATATTGAACAGCATGATATAAGAATTGAACCCGGTTCTACTATGCCTACAAATAAATATGCAGAACTTAGTGTATATTTAGAGGCGTTTAAAATGGGTATCATTGATAGGACTGAAGTTCTAAAGAAAAACCCAGAAATATTTGATAAAGAAGGCATCATGAAAAGAACAGATGAAAAAGAAAAAATGATGCAAGAAATACAGTCCCTACAAGGACAATTAAAGAATTTGCAAGGTGACTTGCAAACAGCCCAAAGAGAATCTGTACAAGACAGAAAGCGAGTTGAAGTTGAGAAATTCAAAACTAGACTTGGTGAAGTCAATTCAGATTCTAAAGCAGATAGAAGAGTACAACGTAGTAAATTGGAAAATGAAGTGAAGCTCGAAGTTGAGAAATTAGCTAATCGTCTTAATAGTGAAGCGAATAAAGTTAGTTCAGCTCGTAAAACCTAGAGACATTTCGAAAGGATATACACATGGAAACTTTAAATAATGAGGCTAACGTCGAACCAATGCTTGCTGATGAAAGTAGGTTTGGAGAAAATGAAAGTATCTTAGGTCAATCACCACAGGGGGTTGACGCTGAGGCTATTTCAGAACCGGCTTTAAACGAAGAAAGTGAAGCTCGTAAATTTCAATCAATGTATGACCGCTCTCAAGCGGAACTTGATGGATTGAAAAAATTCGAACCTTTAGTTAATCTTTTAGAGACGAGACCTGATTTAGTTAAGGTATTACAGGATAATATTTCAGAACCTTCGAGTCAAGAACAATCATCACCGGAAGTAGTAGTAGACGAGTTCAACCCTTGGGACGCTTTTGACCCAAAGAAGGATACCCCTTCTAGAAAGCTAGTAAAATCCGATATGGAAAAAATAGCAGAACAGAAAATCAGCAAAGCTATGGCAGAGCAACAGGCAAAGGTTCAAACAGAAATGCACTTGAACAATACTGTTAATACTTTGAGGAATAACTATAAGATGTCCGATGGTGACATTAAAGAGTTTCTTCAATTTTCAACTCAGCCAAAAGAGCAAGTTGGTTTAGGTAACCTTGTTAAGTTATGGCGTGATGTCAGTGGGGTTAGTCAAAATAATACTGATACATTAAATGCAGTGAGAGCTGCTCAAGAGACTCCTAAGAGTGCTGGTGTCTTACAAGGACAACCCGCTTCTCAACCGAAAAGCGATATGGACAAAGTGTGGGATTCAGTTCTTAACTCTGGGAGTAGAAGTAACGTATTATAAACAATAAAATAAAGGAAATTGATTATGGCAAATTATAATCAAGGACAAGTAACCGCAGGTGTACCGGGAAGAGCTTTTGTTGATGCTCCTGATACATCTACTAGACGATTATATGACTTTAGTGATAGGGTCGCAGACCTTTCTCCGGATGAGTCACCTTTTTTCGTCTACCTGTCTAAAGTAGGAAAAGTTCCGACATCTGACTCACAATTTAGATTTCTTGAAGATAGAACTAAAGTTGCTATTACTGATAGAAGTTTTTTCATGCAAACTGATGCTGCTGCAACTGTTGTTGGAGCTGTTGAAGAATGGCAAGTAGCAACCGCTTCTGGTGGTTCTACTGGTGTGTCTTTTCTGTTAAAAGGAATGGTAATAATGGTAGATGTAACAGCTGGTGGTGGTGAAAAAAATCACGCTAACTGTCGCATAGAAAATGTCAGTTCTAATGGTAGAAGTATCACTATTAAGTGGTTAACTGAGCCAACAGCAACTGATATTAATGGTTCATCTACTAATGTTCAATGCCAAGTTATTGGTACTTCTTTTGCAGAAGGTTCAGGTGCTCCTGATGTTTGGTCTCAAGAACTAGATGATGATTATGGGTATACCCAAATTTTCAAAACAGCTTGCGAAATGTCAAACACAGCTAGAGCAACTCAATATCGAGGATATGCTGATGAATGGGCAAGGATTTGGAACTTAAAACTAAGAGAACATAAAGTTGATATCGAAAGAAGTATGCTTTTTGGTCAACGTGCTAGTCAAGGTGGTATTTATTACTCTGAAGGTATTGTTGGTCATATTATGGCTACTGTTAGTGGTGCTAATGTAAAAGACACTGGTGACAATACTTCTGGTGGAGACCATCTAGAGTATAACGAAGGTCTAGCTTACCATAAAACGTATGCTACTGGAGAGTTTACTTATGACGCAATGTTGAAAGACTTTGAAGCTCTTTATGACCCAGCTCGTGGTGGTTCTAATGATAAATTAGCTTTAGCTGGATTACCAGTTATATCCTATTTTAATAAAATGGGTGCTGGTGGATTTATCGACCAAGCTACTACTGGAACTCAAGCACAGTATATGATTGAAAGAGCACAAGGCTCATTTGGTCATGATGTTATGAAGATTAATACTGTTCATGGTAATTTGGCACTTGTAAAAGAGCCTCTTTTCCGTGGAATATCTTCTAAGTTCTTAGCATTAGTTGATTTAGACCATGTTTCATACAGACCACTTGTTGGTAATGGTATTAATCGTGATACACATATTACGAGTAACGTTCAAAGTGGAGACGAGGATTTACGTAAAGACATGATTCTTACAGAAGCAGGTCTTGAAGTCTCTCTTCCAGAATCTCATGCTTTGTTAAACATAGAGGACGCATAATATGGCTAGAAGTGCTTTTTTAGAAGAAAATAGTAGTTCTTCTTATTCGCATAAGAAGAAAGTTGAAACACTCGTTGCTGCATACCAAATGCTAGAATCAGATAGTGGTAAGATATTTAAGTTAAATTCAGCTACTGAATTTGCTACTACCTTACCATCTCTTGCTGATGCTGGAATTGGTTGGTATTGCAAAATTGTCGTTGATGCTGCTCCTGCAAGTGCTAGTTATACAGTTGCAGAAAAAGCGTCTGCTGATACAAACGTTCTTATCATAAATGGTATTAACGAACTTGAAGTAGACACAGCTGATGACGGAGTTTACAACGCTGGTTGTACTACAATAACATTTGCTGATGGAGTTGCTGTTCAAGGTGACTTTATTGACATTTGGTGTGATGGTAGTAATTTCTACGTATCAGGTCAAGCGAAAGCTGACGGTGGTATATCAGTTGCATAATCCGAATAAATAAGGATAACAGTATTTAACTGTGGGGGCTGTCAAAAAAAGGCAGCTCCCGAAATATTGGAAATAATTATGAAAAAATGTAAACATTGTGAAGAGCCAAACCTAGAAGGTTGGTTCTATTGTAAAACTTGTGGTAAAAAAGCTTCTGATAGCGTCTTTACTACAAATATGTATATGAGAACAGAAATTGGTAAAAGAACCGATATTGAGTTTGGAACTGAAAGTATGGATAAAAACATTGATTCTGCTATTAAAAATAGACAAAAATCAAATGCAAAATTTTGGAAAAATAAAAATAAAGAGTTTTTAAAGAAAAAAACTTTAAAATATGGGTAATAATAATGGCTACATTAAAAGTTAAAATACAAGAAGATGTAATACTTAATAATCAAGATTACGGTTCTAAGCGAGTATTAGAAATTGGAAGTATTGCTTCTATAGTAAAAAGAGTTGTTAATATAGGTACTGATGAAATTGGATTACTCGGATTTGGAGCAGCTTATAATACTGAATTATCTAAATCGTATTTATCTGGTCAGTTTGATGAAGACCTTGTTAGGTACATAAGAATTACAAATTTAGATACCACTAATCATATTGCATTGGTTTTAAAAAATGAAAACAATGATGAATTTGGTGTAAAAGTTGATAAAGGGTGCTCCTTTTTATATTGTTCTGATTTAGAGGTGGAGTAAAAGATACTATGGACTCTAAAGGTGGAACTGAAGCCGGTGGAATAACTCCTAATTCATTTGGTGATTTAGTTGACATAACTTGTGCTGCTGATACAGCTGCTTGTGATGTTGAAGTTTTTGTAGCGAGTGCATAGTGGCAACTTTTCAAGCACAAGTAATGGCTTTAACAGGGATTAATATATCTAGTAGTGGTACAAATCCCACAGAAGCACAATTAACACAGTATTTAACAGATGGTGCAAAAGAAGTTATTAATCATCTACCTAAACACTTATTACCACTTTGTTCATCAGAGCAATCATTTACCTCAGGAAC
>JGI24006J15134_10001429_pt1 | contig 13587 bp, 13 predicted proteins | sample LinPmetageLP53_FD_15134 | JGI IMG/M metagenome (IMG submission 15134) | reverse complement strand
CATATGCTGCATTCTGGTCTGCGTAACTAGTAGGACTAGTAAATATGCCTTCCCCTTTGCCAGCAGCAGCAGGACTGGAACCTGAGCGATAATTGAAGTTACCTTCATTGATATCGCCCTGAGCTTGAGTTTGATGAATATAAGTATCTATAGGTGTATCATCATATTCAATTTGTTTAGCTTCAATCTGCTGTATTCTATTTGTAACAGCATCAGGTTTATCGGCTAGCTTTGTAAGCTTATTAACTGCTTTTGTATCACCAGCCGTAGTAGCTTTAATTATTGCTTTGTTGATTGATGCAACAACTGAACTTAAAACGCTCATATAGTCTCCTATTATTCAAAGTATTGTGAAATACTTGGATCAAAGTCTTTTAATTTTTGTTTAACCATTTCTGTATCAGTAACATCCTTGGTCGCATAAACTGAGCCTCCAATAGTAGCTGAACCTACAAGTAAGTCTTGTATCTTTTTACGTGTGGGTCCATCAATACCTTTAGATTCCATAATCTTAGCTATAGCTCCTAACCCCTGTGTTTTCTTTTTAGGATTGTTAGAAAAAACTTTCATAGCTTGTCTCTGAAATGCTTTAGATTTCATAAGTGCATTGATAGCAACGTAGCCACCAACTGCACCAAAAGGGCCACTGGTATATGCACCCGCGCCACCTGCTAGAATTCTTGTCATAAGAACACCTAGCCCACCATGGTCAGCAGCATTTTCTAGGATATCAGCGTAACCTTGCCACGCTTGTTTATCCATAACATCACCATAAACTTTTTGCAAAACTTTAATACCACTTTTATCACCTAAAAATCTTTTAAGCGGAGCAGCATTTGTTCCTGTAAATAAGTGCTCATGCAAAGCCATTTGAAGATTTTCTTTTTGTGCCCTGCCAAATTTAGCATCGCCAGACAATCTGCCTAACTCGTCCATTTGTTTAATAAACTCATCAACTTTGTGTGGGTCTTTGCTAGATATAGTGTTTACTAATTTTCTAGTTGCAGCTGAACTGTCTTCTGTTGCATTTATAATAGTTCTATCCGCTCTAATACGCAAAAAGTCCGAGTAGTCTTTGTCTAATTTTTTAGCTGCGTTACCTTTGCCAGCTTTTTTAGCAGAAGCAGTAAACAAATTTCTAGATTGTTTGTAAAAATTATTTAAAACTTGGTCAGAGCTAATATTAGGACCAACACCTCTAAGGGCTCTATTAGACTCTTTTCCTAATGTAGAGCGAATTTTACGCAAAGCTTGTGTAGGGGTTAGTTCTTTACCAACCATAGCATCAATAGTATTTTGTAGATTACCAATTTTAGAAACACCAGGTTTAGCGTGTAGGCTTTTAACCAAATTTTTAATTTGAGCTTGGGTAACTTTTATTTCGCCTAGCTCGTCGTACTGCTTGGTAAACTTAATTTTACCTTTGCTTATAACCCTGTTAAGATTGTCATTTAAACCAGAAGCAGCTTCTTCCTTGCCCCCAGTGCCAACAGCATTATCAAGAATTTCTTTAGCCTCTCTGGCCACACCTTCTCTAGCAGCTTCTCCGCCACCAGCAGTTTTAATTGCAGCCCCTTTTAGTGTTTGAGCACTCTGTATTGGACTAGCAATAGCTTTTGCAGTACCAGTAACAGCTTGTCCTGTTCCAGATATTAGCTTGCCTACGCCTTTAATAGCCACAGGAGCTGCAGCACCTAAGCCTAAGCCCATACCAGTAGAAAGAGCAGCGCGTTTCCAATCAAATTCTTTTTCTTCATCTAATTGTCCTTCAACACCTAATTGAATACCAGCATCTGTCCCTCCAACAATTGCTCCGGCTACAAGCCCTGATCTTTTGGCAACTGAGCTTGTGGCACTTGCTAGTAGTTTTTTAATACCCGTTTTAGCACCTACGTGCATAGCGCCACCAGCAATAAATTTACCGCCCACATATGTAGAAGGTGCCCACAATAGTGAAGCAGCATCTTTAACCTGCTCTAATAATGGTCTTGATCCTTCACCAGTAATATTGGTATTATTATAAATATTAAACACATTACTCATTGAAGCTTTAGTGTCATCATCCATTTTACGAATATCATTTGTAGTACCAATTAAAGATAACTCATTATTGAGTGTACTATTAAAGTATTCAAAAGAATCTTCAATTAAATCTTCATTACTACCAGTCCAATCTTTTCCTCTGAGTTGCTTATGCACTTTTTTGAGGTCTTTAATGTAGTCTTCATTTTTATTCAATTTATCAAATCTTAAACCACCATCTTTTAACTCCCAAGATTTAGGCTTAGGAGTTTTTCCAGATTCTTGTTTAACAATCATATTTTTAAGAAGTTTTGCTGCTTTTGTATCACCAGCGTTATGAGCATTCATAAATTTTTGCTCTAACTCTTTTATACTGTACTCGGCCATATTGACTCCTTATTAATATTGATCTAAAGCTGATTGTAACTCGTCGCTTCTTTCGGATTCGTCGCTAGACTCTACTTTTGATCCCAAGCCTACAGCTTGTAATTTTTTAACAGACTCCGGCGGCTCTATTGAGCCCTCTAATCTTCCAAGTAAATACTTAGCACCTTGACCCGCGTTAGCGGCCATAGTTTCAGTGGTAGACTTCATTTGTGCTAATTTAAATGCAACTGTGTCATCCTTATCTCCAACTTGTGGAATGTTAGTAGCAATATAGTCCATGATTTCAGTTTCTGAATAAGCAGCACCTGTATCAGCACGTAGCAAAGCTTGTAGCCATGCTTGCGTAGCGGATCTATATTTTTGTGGTATAGAATCACCAATAGCTAAGTTAATTGAAGCTGCAGTAATTTTAGAGTTAGCGTTACCAGCAGCATATGTTTGTAAACCTCCCATAGCGCTTGTAATGTGTTTACGCATTTCAGGATCTTTCATCATAGCATCAACAATTGGGTAATTATCAACAGCACGTTTAGCTAATTGATAACTCTTCCTTTCACTTTCATTTTTATGACTAAATGTCGGAACGCCTCCAGATGAAACGTAAGTAGCATTATCAATAGCTATATTATTTCTAGGATCAGCTACGCCTCTTTCAAAAGCTTGGCTTTTAGATTTAGTAGTTTCCTGTATATCAGTAAGATCACTTTCCTCTATTGGAATCCATTGCTTTGTTCCATCAGGCATATCCTCAAGTACCAACTGATTTCCTCGCGAGTCAGACATAGCTTTTACAACGTCTTCGGTACCATCGGGCCTTCTACCCACTATATTATAGTTTCTAACCTTTTGTTGCTTGTCTACACCAAAGATTTGGTTAGCCGTTAACTTTTCTTTTTCGCCTTCCTCTTCGGTTAATTCACCACTTGCAACTCGAGTATCTACATCATTTATATAATCATTGTAAGCCTTGAGGTTCTTTTGATTAGCAGTAGCATTAGCGCCTAATCCCATGTTTTCAAGTTTAGCCGCCTCAACTTTAGCCTCAGCAGCTTCATCAGCCATAAGACCTTCGTACATAAATCTACCAGCTTCGTTTCCACTCATGCCAAAAACTCTTGCCCCAGCGTACCTAAATAGGCCCCTAATCAAATCTTTGCCATCAATACCTAGCAACTCGCCAAGTTGGCCTAAAGAGTTTTTAATTTTATCTGCAGCAACTTCTGGGGTTGTAACACCAGTTTCAACTTCTTCTTTAAGTGTTTCAACTTCAGTTTTAGCATCCCCAACAATCCCATCTAAATGTGGATTGCCAGCTTGAGCAGCTTGAATATCTTTTTCAGCATTTTCAGCTTCTTTAGCTACTACTTCTGGAGGCGTAGTACCAGGTTCATTTTCATGAATGTTTGGATATGTTGTTCCGGAACTAACTGTATTGTCTTCGCCATCAGTTAACTCTGCAGAATCTAAAGATTCAACTGTGCCATCGTTAATAGCATCAATTTCTGCTAGTCTTGGATCTCCACGACTTGATCGGGACGTTGGGCCTTCTGCAAAACCAATTAAGTCACCGTTTTGTTCAGCAATTCTATCTGCTTGACTTTGCACTAAATCTATATTATTATCTGATTGTGCTTCTTTAGTGTCAGCTTGCAATTGTCTTAGCAGCGCTTGTTCTTTAAGTTGTTCTTCCATAGTAATAGCAGCAGTTGCATTTTCTTCAGCAGTGTTGCGACCAAATAGAGGTTGCTCAGCTATAACATTGCCTTCGCTATCAAAGCTATATCCTTTATTATCTAAAGTTGGAGTTAATGCCGTTTCTTCGCCAGGTTCTACTCCATCGTACATACCAGGTTCAAGTTGAGCTTCAGTTGATGCAGTGGTGGTTACTTCTGGGTTACCCATATTACTAGGAGCTAACTCATAAGTTACTGTGCCATCGTCATTAATTTCTTCACTTATAACATCACTATCATTTCCATAAGCCTGGTCTTCGGCTGAGTCCATTGCAACTGTAACAAATCTGTTAGAAGTTAGGGACAAGTCTTCACCAATAAAATCAGTTAAAGCTTTAGCTTGTTTATTTTTGCGGCTTCCACGGCTCATTGGGCCATTAGATAGCATTAATTCATCATCCATAGGAGCAACACTTCCGCGGCTCATTGGGCCGTTAGACAACATTAATTCGTCGTCCATAGGAGCAACACTTCCACGGCCCATTGGACCATTAGACAGCATTAATTCGTCGTCCATAGGATTTATAGCTTTACGGCCATTAGGCCCATCAGAAACCATATTACCGTTGCCAGGCATATATCCTTTACGTCCACCAAGATTAGATCTTGTAGTAGAACCATCAGACATTAAAGTATTACCGTTACCAGGTTTATATCCTTTACGTCCACCAAGATTACTACCAGAAAAAGCGCCACTTGATTCGCCTAATGGCGCAAAGCCTCTTTTCCTAGGTTTAGTATCTTTGTTTCTGTTGTTTTTAATTGTTGTAGTAGCTCCGTCAGTAGTTGAAAACGATACATTATCTAGATCGTTATCATCATCACTAATAATTGATGTAAGAGCTTGAGGAGTTAATCCTGCTAAACCAGCTTCTGCAGCCTTTTTTGCAAGTAGATTATCACGTTTTCTTTGTCTACCATTTGCCATAATAACTCCTTATTTAAATAATTTTGTAGCTAGTAATCCGCCTATTATAAGGGGTGCCGCCATAGGGGCAGCAGCAGCCATTAATCCGGTCCCAGCAGCTCCACCCGCAGCACCTGCAGCAGCTCCACCTTTACCAGCACCTGCAGCAGCTTTAGTAGCAGCTGATGTAGCCATTTCTGTACCTTTATTCATAGCTGCATCTAAAGCTTTATCTTTTGCCAAACCCATACCCTGCTCAACTACACTTGGTTCATCTTGAATTACCGGAGCGGCGGGTGTTTCAATATTTAAAATGCCAACAGGACTATCTTCTGTAGGTGTACCACCCATTCTGCCAAAAGGATTCATTTTATTATCTATCAACATTACTTTCCTCCGCTTTGAGTAGTAGTAGATGATTTAGGCAAAACACCAAACATGCCTCCAAGTCTTGATAACCCCTGATATTGTGCATCAGCTTCAGCTTGTGATTGTTGTTGCCCGGCGGCTCCAACTTGGCCTAGCAATCCAGCGCCGGTACCTTGAGCACCTAAAGCCGCTTGCTTCATAGCCATATCTTGTTGTTGCTTTTGAAGGTCTATGCCAGCAAATTTAGCAGATAAATCTTGAGATATTCCTACTTGGTTAAGATTTTGTCTTGAACCTCCTAAATTTCCGCCTCTTCCGGCAGCACCTGCAAGATCTCCTAAAGCTGTTTTAGCTTGTAGTGTTGCGTCAGTTTTCATACCACTAAGATCTACACCAGCACTAGCTTGTTTTGCCATTAGTTGCTCTAAACCAGTTTGGGCACCAGCAGATTTTCTAGCAGCTGCTTGCGCGTCTAGTTGGTCTTGATTAAATCCAGCCACCTTAGACAGATCTCCAGCTTGTTGTGCTTCTTGTGCCTGTTTTAAAAACGGAGAAACATATTGTTCGTAAGCTTTGTCAGCAACGCCACTAGTAGTAGTTTGGGATTTGTCTCCCCCTCCTCCAAAATGCGAAACTTTGTCATTGTCTACATAAGTTATTTTACCGTGTGACATTACTTCACTTGTTGACATATTGATAGTAACACCATCATAAATTTTTACTTCAGACATTATTGTCTCCTTTTAATTGTTTTCGCATAGTTGTGTATTTTTCATTCCAACCTACTTTTGTTAAACCTTTAACTAAACCTCTCCTTCCAGTAAACTCTAAATAGTCTACTTGAGGAAATTCTTTAATTATTTTTTCAAACTCTTCAGCCCATAAAGGAAAGTCCCCGTTGGCTATCCCACCTAAAGTGATAATATGGATAGAGTTAAAACTGTTATACTCTAAAAATCTTGTGGTCGCTATGGCTACACTTTGGCCCTTCTTGTCTAGAATATCCCACACTTGAAATAAGCCTGGGTTAGCTATTGCTTGTTTTACAATTTGGTACGAGGTCCATTCGCCATCACTGTAGACCAAGGCTTTATCAATTTTGTTTTTTATTTCATCAAATCTTAATAATAAATTTTCATCTAATATTTGCTTTATCTTAAACACCAATATTCCTCCATTCATCCGCAAAATCTGCATCTTTGTACTCTTTAAACCATGGCCCACCTAAAGTCCAATGCACATTTTTAACATCTTTTGGTGGGTTATTATATTCACCAACTAACCAATTCCAACGAACATCTAACTCACCAATCTCATTATCTTTAAGAAATTTAAATTGATGAAGATCTGCTGCGCTAGCAGTATTAACAAAACTATCTGTAACTAATTTGTTAGAATTATGACCACAATTCCAAACAACAAATGATGACCAATTTTTTCTCGGGTAGTTATATTGTTTAGCTCCTAAGTATTTATATTTATCTTTTGGGCTGTAATCATGTTTAACTAAATAAACTGGTTTGTCATTTACTTCTTTTAAAACTTCTGCAATATCTGTTCTTAGCATCATGTCGCAGTCTAAATAAATAGAAATTCCTTTGTAGCTAGACAAATATGGCACTAAAAATCTTGTAAAAGAAAATTCATTAGATTGTTTGTCATCTACTTTTCTTGTATACATTGATAGGTTTTTAATATCTAAAGGTACAATATCAAAAGGTATAGTAGCTTTGCTCATAATAGATTGAACTAATGCATGAAAAGCTATTGCTTCTTTTGGATCGTAGCCTATAAATATTTTTACTCGTTCCATCGAGTTATCTCAATTAGCTTAAATGTAGTAGCAGTTTTATTATCAAACACAACTGCTGCAACAACAATTGGCACCCAATTACCTTGACCTAATCCATATATATCATGGTGTCTTAATCTAAAAGCCTCTGGATTTGAATCAATTTTTGCTTTCATAACAGAATTACAAGGCTCACTAAGGTTGTAATAAGCTGCAACAGCTTCAAGCATTGCTGCACTTTCTAAATAAAAGTACAATGTTTCCGTTGTTCCAATCCAGCTACGCGCTAACCATAAATTAACAGAAGGGCATAAATCAAAATCACTAAAATCATTACCAGTAGTAAGATGGGCTAATGCTGTTCTTATAGCCTTAGAAGATTCATATTGTTCAACTTCACCTGTGTCATTTATAACAGCTTCCCATTGCGCAAATGGATCGTCTGACTTTATTTTCTTTTTAAAAGTCCTTATGTTTGTTTTAACAACATCAGATTTATAACCTTCCTCAACTACATTTCCTAAATTAGCATATACTTTTGCCTTTTGTGATTGACCTTTATTTCCAAATTGTTTTATTACACAATACATTTTTAATAATGAAGGAGCATTATCAACAAATTTAATACCACCTAAAACTATATGGTCAGTACCATTGAAATACATACTTAATTTACTGTATTCATTATCTAAAATAGTAGTTAAATCAGAGCTTATAGGATATGGTAAATTGTAATACGTAGCTATGTTTTGTAGCTGCGTTGAATTATCTATTCTAAAATATAAATCATAATCTGTAACATCGTTTGTAAAATAACCTTTGCCATACCACAAAGTAACATGAGGACATAAATCATAACCTGAAAGAGATTCACCAGAGTCTTTACCAAACCAAGCTCTTACTTCTTTAGTTGTTTCATAAATTTTAGTACCTTCACTTTTAACATGACCTATTGGAGCTACAGGGTCGTCAGTTTGATTTGGTATATAATTAAAAGCAGTACGGTCTCTACTAGCTCCAGAAAAATAAACATCTTGTTTATAAATTTGTCCACCATTAATAAAAACATATTCACCNGGATTATCCATCAGTCGTACCTCGAAGAGTCTGCAATAATATAAGCGTTAGCTTGTCGATTAATAGTTTTATTATCATAAGGTCTGTTACCAGAAGTATAGCCTCCACTTCCTCCACTAAACCAACCACCAGATTCGTAATTTTCACTGTACCAATAACCGGCTTGATAACATGTCCAACCAGCATCAAAATTACCAGACCTTAATCTAAATGTACTTCTATACATTACCCACCACCAAGCTGTTGACCAGTGCTCTTGACTACCCCCACCTTCATACCAAGGTATATTAGAAGATTTATATCCATTTATTACTCTGCTGTATACAGCTTGAGCTATTGAAGGGCAAGAAAACATAGTGTTAGATGTGTTTATATTTGAGTCAGAATAAGCAGTGTATTGATTACCACTTCTAAAATCATGGTCTAAAGAAGAAGATTGCCAAGCTGCGTTGTTTGTAACTCCGGGTAATCCAGAAGAATTTGTTGGATCAACAGGAGGTAAAGCATTTCCACCACCTGTAATAGCTAATGGTTGTCTCCTACTGTCAAATGTTTTTGTAGAACCATCAGCTTTAAAAACAATCATTCCATGTGTTTCACCTGAAGGTATAGCTATATCGTCTGCGTTAACAAAACAATAAATTTGAGGCATATTGCCAGTAGAAGCTCCACTACACATTACATGAAATGTCCAAGTTTGCCCGCTAACAGATTGTTTTATAATTCCTGTCCACCTAGAATAATCAGTAGGTTTTATAAAAGGCACAGGAGTTCCTGAACAAGTTATAGTGTAATAACAAATAGTATTACCGTCTAATGTATCGTTAGCACCGCTGTAAGTTGGAAAATTTGTATATCCAGTATATTGACTATCGTGTGTTGCTTTACCAATAAAGTGTAAATTTTCTATAGTATCATTTATGATTACTTTACCACTATCATTCTTTGCTTCAAATCCGTAAGCCATAATTAAATCCTATGTGTCTTGTGCTAGTACATGTATTATACATTGTGAAGAAGATAATCCCGATTGAGGTGCTACAGTAATTGTTTGTGAATTATTTGAAACAGTAACATTAGGTACATAATCTTCTTGAGCAGCAGGAGGAACATTAACTAATTGCCTTTGGGCTATAACAGTCATTCCTGCAATTTCAGAGTAAGTATTTACAACAGTAGCATTAGCAGCAACAGTAAATTGAGCTACTGTTTGCCATGTAACGTCTGCTGTAGAAAACCCTAGTGAACCGTCAGCCTTAAAAACACTAAGACCATAACTCATGACAAATTACCTAACTTAACTCTAAGAGTTCCACTATTAAAAACTTCAAGTTTATCACCGCTTATTACTAATTTACTTGAACCCCCACTATCTATAGTAACTACTCCTGCTTGATCAACTCTAAATGGAGCAGACCCCGGAGTAGCATGACCAGCGTATATTCTATAGTTGCCTGTATTAGAACTACCGTCAAGAACACCAACATTGTTTCCAGTACCGGCTGTAATTGTAGTGCCACTACTAATTTTAGCCCCTGTTATTGCGTTAGCTGAAATTTTATCTGTTGCAATTGTGCCATCTACAACTAAGTCTCCATCAACTATATCAGCAGGAACTTGCCAAGTTGCGGTCCCACCAACTTCTCTTAATATACCAAATAGTTTACCATTATCATAAGTAATAACAACAACTGCGCCAAAACCCAATTCAGTATGCAACGAATAGGCTAATCCCGTATTTGCGGTAGCAGCTAATATTACATCTGCTTTCCAGGTAGCATCATTTAAAGTCGGCTTATTATAACCACTTTTTGTATGGCTAATTATTCCTATATTTGTAGATACCCCTGTTTTAACTGGGTATATTTGCCATGATGAGCTAACCCCATCTATAGTAAACTTATCAGCTACCCAATATGCTGTTCCAGGAATTGCTGTTGCTGGTGCAATAGAAGTCCAAGTTATGCCACTTCCTGGGTTATTTGGATCTCCTATAGCGCTTAATAATGCGTCATTTGTTGAATAATGCCTTACATAGTTAGAACTAGTAATTGTTGTTGATGTTGATTCCCAAATGTAATCTGTAGAATCACCAGAAGGATATACTGATTTAGAAACTAATCTACCTCTAAAAGGATATAAAACTCCTGCATTTGTAAATGGCAAATAACCAAAATTTGTGCAATCAGATTGATTAGGAATTTTTCCATCAGCACCTAAATTAGACAATGCTGAAGCATATGCAATGTATAAAACTTCAGTAGTAGGAATCCAACTTATGCCATCGTTGGCCACAGGTGTTGATAATTGTTTAACTCCTGTTTCTAAATCTTTTAGCCTTCTTTCTATTTCTTTTGGGGGTAAAGCAGGCATTGGTNTTATTCTATTTGACCCGCCTCTATCTATTAATGAGCCGGGACCTTGAGTTTGTTTTTGGTTATTTGCTTTTTCCCAAGGAGGTATAGCTCTCATGTTTTTAATCATAGCATTCCCTATTTAATAAGTTATCTTTTTGCTGTTCCTTTTAAATCAAAAGAAACTGTTGTTAACTTAGGATTAGTAGTGCCACTCATAGTAACTTTAACATTCATATATCTGCCTGAAATTCTTTTATCTAGCTTGTGGCTAGTAGCAGGATTAAATGTTTGGTTAGTATACGAAGGAGTATCACCAATATTTACAGTGCCATCAACTGCAAGAAGTACTTGAGCTTCAGCATCCGGATAGTATGAAGTTAATTGTTTAAAAGTTGTAGTTCCTAAATTATTTTCACCTTGCACAAAATAACCACCAGAAGTATAAGCACTTGTAGATAGTAATTGTATATTTGCGTCATTTGGGCTTGCGCCATAAATTTTTATAGCCCCGTTTAATTCAGTTTCAGTTAAAGCTAATAATTGTGGAATATCTCTTTTATGCCATAGCTGCGTGTCGTAATCAAATACAAAAGCTTTATTTGTGCCTTTGTTTGAATTACCAGTTTCTGAGTAACAAAACCATACTTCATTGTCTCTTGTTTGTTTAAATATAAAAGATCTGTCTCTATGCGCATTAATTACGCTACTAAATAAATTTTCTTGTATTATGCCTTTAGCTATATCTCGTTTTTGAGTTTGGCCATCATGTACATAAATACCGTAATTGCCCCAAACTATATGTTGATTATTTTCAATAGCAGCTACACATCCTGGAGAAAAAATACCATCATCTTCAAATATTGTATCAAACGCTAAAACAAAAGTGTCTCCTGTTTCTCTTACTTGTATTACAGCGTCATCTTTGTAAGCTATAAAATAAGGTCCTAACTGCAAACCGTCTAAAATTTTTCCAGGGGTTTGTGTCATAAATGCATCACCAGCGGTATTAGTGCTAGACGCTGACCATTGTACAGTTGACAAAGAGCCTATTGAAGTTACTACCGAAGACCAAACAACATCTATAGGTAAATATACATCATCGCCTGCGCCTGCGCCTCTTTCCTCAAATATATTCATTGCAATTAATCTATTATTAAAAGGGCGAAGTATGCGACATATCAAAGCTGAATTTGAACTGTCGTCAAGCTGGCTCCAATTAGGAAGCTCTTGCAATGAACCTGATGTAACACCAGCATTACTAAACTGTGGTGGCGCATCATTAGCTGGATTAACAATTAGCATTTCGTTAAATACAAATATTTGAGGAGGATACAATTCATTGTATGTAAATTTTTGATCAGCATTCGAATTTGTAATATCATCGTAAGTTGTTGTTGATGTATTATAAGTAACAACATGACAAAAGTTATCAGTACCTTTTACTATATAAGCTAATACTAAATAATTAGTACCTGCTGGAGTAAACTGTGTAATAGCAATTAAATCACCATTTGCTATAACCGCATTTGAATTATGCAATATTACATCATCAGCAAATGCGTATACACCTTGCACAGAACCATCTTTAGCTCGAACATTTAAACTTTCACTCCAAGCACCTGGCGGAAGTTTATGCTTAGGCAGGTCTGCAATTAGACCCAGACTTGCAAAGTCTATTGCGGGTGATTTTGTAAACATAGAATCTCCTTAATTAAAATTATTTCCCTTTAGCTAATTGTGCACCGAAATAAAATTCAATAATCATAGTTGCCCATGCAAAAACTTCATCAAACTTTAGTACTGCACCAGCTTGTACAGTTACATATTCTATTGTATCTGGTGTTAATTCGAACCCAAGCAAACTAGCGCCTTCAATTACTGTTGGTATAACAGTAGGCACATTAAAAAATACAGGGGCTACTTGTGTAAATATAATTAGCGACAATATAACAAATATAATTACTCGTCTATTAAGAGCAGCCATTGGGCTTTCTTTGTCCGCCCTATCTCTTGCATCATTAATTGCTTTATCTCTAACTGCAAATTGTTGCATCATTAGCTTTTGATTTTCTTGTGCTGCTTGACTTTTTAAAGCAAACAACTTACCAATAAAACCCAAAGCTATTGGTGCTATATTAGTTAATAATCCTATCATACTTTTCTCCTTAAATTAGTTATTTAAACTGTGAACGACTCACCACAACCACATTCAGCTTTTGAATTAGGGTTATTAAATTCAAATCCTTCATTTAAGCCCTTCTTTTGAAAATCAACTTCAGTGCCATTTATATAAATTAAGCTTTTTGCGTCGATAATTATTTGTATCCCTTTGTTATTAAAAAGAGTATCATCTTTATTAATAGCGTCAACAAACTCCATATTGTACCCTAAGCCTGAACAGCCAGTTGTTTGAACGGATAATCTAACACCCATTCCGGATTTTCTATTAAATAATAGATTAGTCATGCGTTGCGCAGCTTTATCAGTTAACGTTATTGCCATAATTATTATCCAGCTTTACTTTTTAAATCATTTATTGCTGCTTTAATTGCATCTTCAGCCAATACTGAGCAATGAATTTTTACAGGTGGTAATTCTAATTCTTCAACTATTTCAGTATTCTTAATCTGTGAAGCCTCATCAAGCGTCTTTCCTTTAACCCATTCGGTTAAAAGTGAAGATGAAGCAATTGCAGATCCACAACCATAAGTCTTAAATTTTGCTTCTTCGATAACACCATCATCATTAATCTGGATTTGTAATCTCATTACATCCCCACATGCTGGTGCACCAACCATACCAGTACCTACATTTGATGCGTCTTTATCTAAAACACCAACATTTCTAGGATTTTCATAGTGATCTAATACTTTTGTACTGTACGCCATTATACTATTTTTAATGCTTCCATAATGCCTACCTGAGTGATTATATAAAAGCCTA
>JGI24006J15134_10001428_pt1 | contig 13588 bp, 13 predicted proteins | sample LinPmetageLP53_FD_15134 | JGI IMG/M metagenome (IMG submission 15134) | reverse complement strand
CCCAAGCCACGGGCAACACATGAGGATCGAACCATGCGTCGGTCCTTTCCGTCATTGCTTCAGTACTGCAATCCAGCACGACATCGGCAAACGAGATCGAGTGTCGAGGTGGGGGGGAGTCGTCATCACCCATCCACACGGGCACCTTTTCATTTGCCAGTGTGGCAATAGCCTGCAAAGCCCGAACAACATTCTGCACTTTGGAGAGGTTGGGTGCGAACCTTTGCTGTGACACCACTCCGTTGTTGATCGTTTGATAGGTCAGGTTCTCAAGTGCGTTCCATAGGGACGACTCCACCCACTCCAGGGTACGGGGCTTCCATTCCTCTCCGTACCACTCATAGAAAACCCCTCTCCAGTACCACAGTCCATTGCGATTGTTTGGGGTAGAAAACTTAGTACGCATGAGATGACGAGCCACTTGCATGGGCTCTGGTGAACTAAGCGTTTGTCCCGCTTGTATATTGGTCATGTGTAAAAGGTCCAGGGGTATATAGAAGAGTATCACAAAATGCTTCCAGAAACAACTCCATTTGTAGGTCCTCCCGCTCCAGGTCACTATGGATCAGCTCCGCCGGCACCAAGTCCACCTCCACCTCCGCCTCCCACAAACGCAACGAACCTGACAAGTTCAGTTCCGTCAATGGGAAGTGCGTACAACGACCCCTCGCAATTTTTCAATATGCTTGCAGGGTTTATTCAGGGTGAAGTAGGCCGAGGCGTTTCGAGGAAGGCCCAGGAAATGCGGGAGATGTCGGCACTTACTCCCGGCGGTGCATTTGCAGGCGGCACTATTGAACGTAAGAAGGGTGGCCGTAACGTAAACGCATCTAACTCAGGCCCTAAAAGCATTGCTCGTCGTGCCCGGCGACGCCAAGCAATCATTGAGCGAAACCGAGAACGCAAGGCCGCTCGAGCTGAGGGCAGAGGAACGACTCCGGACGAATCACCTCGCCTGGAAGATGCAGCTGTTCCTCCTAAGGTAGACCTCAGTCGTTTCTTGGAGAGCCGGGGGAAGCGAGGTCTTCGTCGCCGTCAAGTAGTGCCTGTGATAGGCGAAGACCCAGGCCCGTCTTCTCCAATTGACGAAGAAGACTTTGGCGTTCAGGATCAGGTTCCGCCTAGACAAAGACCAATTGTCGACCCTGACGAATTTTCAGTTCGTCTTCCAATTATCCCTGAAAACCCAAATCTAAATACGTTCGACGACCCCGGTACACGTTTCGCACCTGTAACCGTAGATGAAAGAGGGGTTAGTCATGTAATGGATGTGTTGAGTAGCGATCCTCCCCCTAATCCCAACTACATGTATGCCAGTTCACCAGAAGATGGGTTGACTGCTCCACCTCCTACTGTCCCTGATGGGTATCAAGGCAGGAACGTATCAGCAGAACTTGGGTTTGTTCCCCGAGACGGGGATAACCTGCATCCAGCCGTACTCCCTGAAGGCATTACAAATGTCTTAAGTGATATTAGTAATGCCAGTCTCGGCATCGGTAATTACTTGAACAGTCACGCAGATGCCTTTGAGCGTGGGGAATCATCGTATGGCAATGTGCTTGCACCAGTGCTTTCAGGGCTGAGGTATATATCTGGTGCCTCAACAGAAAACGACCATCAGCGTGCTGTGCGTCTCGAAGCCGAACGCAAGCCTTATGTTCGAGATCCTAATCTTGATGCAATGGATGCTCGGCATGCTGCAATGGAAGCGGACCACCAGAGGTTACAGGGTGCTATCCCTGGGCTAGTGGAGGATTACTACAACCAGCACGGGGAATTTGCATCAGTTGATCAAATTAGAGCAATTCATCGTGAACGAGAAAAGGCAATGCTTTACGGAAGAGGTCGCTAAAAATTGGACTTCCCAATCTTCCAAAACGCTGCTTCTATTGAAGCAGCCAACGCTCTTGCTGATTCTGACGCAATCATTGAAGGGCTTATTAAATCAACTGGAACGTGGTCTTCACCAGCGGAGTGGGAACGCAAGGTTGGAGTCCTTGAGGCTTTTCTTCAGAAGCAGGTAATGCTTGAAGAGGAAGCCCAAAGGATTCGGTTTTCGGAAGAACAGCAAACAGGTGAGGTTCTTCCCGCAAAAAACAGACGAAGAGCCAGGCGTCTTACTAGAGCAGACCAAGGTGATCAAGGCTACATGGGCGGAGACTTAGTAGAAGAAGGCGTTCGCCATGACCGGGGTTACATACGGCACAAAGGAAGAATCCTACGCAAGGCACGTATTGATCCTCGAGTAGACAAACAACTTAGGGATCTCCGTAAAGACCAGAAAGCAGAGCAAAAGAACCTGTTTGGGAGCTATGACACCAATGCTCCAGTGACACGGGCATCAAGAGAACGAACTGAGTTTCTCATCACCAGGTTGATGGGCGGAACTCCCCGTGGTGAGATGGGGCCAACAGCTCTTGAAACAAGTGCAGCAAAGGACTTCGTGAAGAAGACAGGTTCTTCTGTGGGCTACAGCAAAGAAGACATCGAGTTCATTCGTAGGAATGACGCTCAAGAAATGACATTGGAAATGAATGTCAAGTCCCGGCTTGAAAACAAGCACGGACCTAAAAGCAGGAAATACATCGAAGAGTTTTCCAAGTGGAAAAGCACTCGTATCAATATCTTCAGGACAAGAGAAGCAGATCGAATTGCTGCTGAGAGACCTCGTAATTCAGCTGATCTTGTCAATGAAAAGCTAGAGGCGAAAAAGAAAACCATTCGTCTGAATGACCAGATTCGGGACAACCCTCGGAAGTATATTTCGCAAGGTTTGATTCAGAGATATGAGCGTCTTGATGGTGTCGATGAGTTGCCTGTAGTCCGCGAAGTGTTCATGGTGAATCATGGACCCGACAACAATTCCGTGGTGTACCTCACTGATGGCGTACCCGAAAACGCAATCAATCACCTCACGAATATTGACGCTGACCTCACGGTCAATGGATTGCAATATGAAGAAGGCTTTCGTTCGGTAGACCTCAAGAACACCGGAGGCCGATTCCAAATCGGTCGAGTAGTGTCATCTCGTAAAACACCCGACACCCCGTTGTCCCAGCTTTCGCCTGATGCACCCAGCCGACGACGCATAGGCAGTGCTTACGGAGTGGGGGGGACAAGTAAGAAGGTACAACCCCCAAGTGCGGATGATGCGCCTGTTGGCCGAAGAGCAAACAAGAACTTCCCTGGTGGCTCCAACGTCAATCGAGTTGTTGGGCCACCAAAGACTGCAAAGCCGCCAAAGCTCAAGAAAGCAGACTCCCCGTACAGCCAGGTAAGAAAGCCGTTCAAATTCAAGATGGATAAATTCGGGCCTGATTCAAACAGTAAAGAAGCTAGAAGTGGTAAGCGAAAAGACGCTGACGGCAACAAAATAAAGAATGCCAAGGGCAGACCTCTTTACAACCAAAGAATGTCTGGACTTGCACGGGTCAAACCTGCTGTCGGAAACAAAAAGGCGGAGCTGTTATTCCAGCTGCTGGCAATCATTGCTGGTGGTGGTCTGATTGGTGCTGCCGCTGGAGGATCAGATGCCGCCTGAAACACCGTTGACTAAGCATCAATTGCCTGCTGACAAGGTCCTTTCGTTCTTTGAAGTGGACCAGGCCAGTAAGGCTCTCAAGGATGTGGACTTCAGTATCCACGAAGAGGTGCGTACTCTGGTACAGTTATTCAGAGATACAGACCCAGCCGTGGCACTTCGTGCTCACACTCAGTTACGCAAGGTATTGAAAGAAATCGCCGATGCCTCAGGACTCATCGAAAAGCAAGAAGTCACAGCTGTCAACCAAGAGTCGGGGAACAGCGTCAAGCTCACCCGTACCGCCTCGCGAGTCTCAGCTGCTCTACCAGAAAACAGAATCAGTGCAATCTACGAAGACAAGCCAACCTTCGCCGCTGAATATCTCCCGTCAAGTGTCGACGGAGATGAAGGAGATGGCCACGACCGTACGGCAAATGGGTCCGATGGGCCTGGTGAGATCCGCCGGACAGATCCTGTATGACCTTGCAATTCGAGACGTTGACAAGATTCTCGGTTCTCGAGAGCAGTTTGCTGCTCGGCTCTACTCTTATCTGATTGAAAAAGACGAGCCCACCGAAAACTTCATTCGTCTCTTTGAAGTCATGTACCCCAATTCACTGGTCAAAAGCCACGCAATTACATTTGTTGCTTGTCTGGCTCGAATGGCCACAGTGGAAATGATCGGCAAAGGAATGCTGATTGAAAATAAAGAAGATTCAGACGAAGGCTGAAGGCAATACGTTCTTCCCTCTTCCTTCTGACTACGACACGCTTACTGGTGATGGCCAGCGTCAAGCCCGAGTAAATGCTTGCCGTCAGTGGTTGGTGCCTACCAAGGAACCTACTGACAAGGCATTAAGATTTGTAGCCTCGGTCCTGTTCTTTGATCACTGGTACTTGTTCCCAGACGAGCAAGATGACTTCAACCCGATGTTCTATGACGAGGATCCCGTCCCTATTCCGGACGGGCATCTCGGTATCTACAAGGAGTGGGCAAACTCTCGGGCATCAATCACGATTGCACCACGAGGATTTGCCAAGAGCAATTGCATTCGAAAAGCAATCCTGCTCCAAATGATCACTCGTCCTGGCTACTCATTCATTTACGCGACATCCACGAATGACAATGCCAAGCAGACCGGTCAGATCCTGAAGACTCAGTTCACTGAGAATGAGCGGATCCACGAAGACTGGAAGCCAGAGTTCCCAGACAACAGGATCATTCCCAAGCGGGGCGAGGCATCATTCGGCATCGAGATGATGTACCTGAAGAACGGGTCTTGGTTCCGTGCAATCTCAGCTGAGAGCAGGCAGCGTGGTGGCCGTCCTCGTTGCTACGTCTTGGATGACCCCGAATACGACCCCCGTGCATCTACCTCGATGTCGGTGCTGCGATCTTACATGGACAACCTCCTGTTCAAGGTGGTCATGCCCATGGTTACTCGTCCTGACACTTCCATCAGATGGCTGGCCACGTTTGTCTCACGCCGGCACTACGCCTGGTATGCGATGGATACTCAGGAAACTGAGAAGGGGCCTCGAGCTAAGGATCCTCGATTCGATCACTGGAATCGCATGGTGATCAAGGCGGCCTACAACGACGAGAAGGACAAGCTGATTTCATGCTGGCCTGAAATGTGGCCCGTGAGCCGAGAAATCAAGAAGACCGATCCTCGTCTCAAGGAGCGAATCTCCTTGGAAGAGATCCGCGAGATGATCGGGTCAGCCAACTTCGCATCTGAATACATGGCTGATCCGGGTAGCAGTGACGATGTGTTCTTCCCCCCACTAGAGAAGCAGCACGCCTGGTCTTACTCCAACGTGGACGAACTTCTTGGTGAGGCCCCATGGGGCAGCATGACTTCCATCTCTTGGTTGGGAGTGGGGGGGAAGGAAAGATCGAAGCCGATCTCCAGCTTCTTGGAGGAGTCATGGTTGTTCATGACCATCGATACCAGTTACACAGCGACCAGGGACTCAGACTTCAAGGTCTGCACGGTCATGGCTGCCACCCCAGACAACGAGCTGTTTGTCTTGGACATGTGGTCGGGCCAGTGTGACGAGAACACTCTGATCAAGGAAGTGTTCAAGATGGCGGATAAGTGGCATGTGCCTTCAATCCGTCCTGAAGTGGTCAGGCAATCGATATCTCTCTATCAGAACCTTGATTCCATTGTGAAGCAGCGTGCCACCGAGATGGTGAATGTCTCATTCCTTCCGAAGGTTGTGCCCCTCAAGGTAGGAATGGTCTCCAAGGAGGCCCGGATCGCAGCTCTTCAGTTCAGGTTTGAGAACGGATTGATCAAGTTCCCTCTTGAGCGTCGTATGGATCGGCACTGGAAGGATCTGTATGACCAGATCGAGCAGTTCAATCCCGAGGTCAAGGACGGTGGATTGGCGAAGGATGACCATATCGACACGGTCGCGATGAGCGGTGCGATCTTGAAGGGTCGTATTGCTCGGCGGGAAGATGAGTACGAAGACGACCGAACTCCTGAGGAGCACATCATGGACGGAGAGTTCACTGATCCCTCAGGTATTCCGTATGCCTATCGAATGAAGGGTCTTTCAATAGACCTAATCAACAAGATTGAGGACTCCCATGGACCCGAAGAATCAGGACCTTCACGAGTCTGATGCAAATCAGCACGTAACGATTCCATACTTCTTATATGAAGCAATGGCTCGGGCGTATTACGGCCAGGCCCGAGTTGCAGATCTTCCTGTTGAAGAACCTGCACCAGTTACGAAAGAAAAACCGAGCATGAAGGACTTTTTTTTCAATCCTTCAGATGTGCCCCCTACATGGAAGCCGGGGGGCCTTGCTGTCCGGGGAACTGTAAATGAGTCATCTGACGTTCAATCTGCCCAAGAAGAAGATTGATATCTGTCGAGCCATTCGGTTCCATGCAGATCGAGAAATTGGCCGCCTGACCTACCGAAGGATCATGTGGCAGCTGAGTTACTACTACCTGAATGGGATGCGTCGATTCGATGTGTTCGATCCCAACACGGGTCAGTTGTCCCCCCACTACCTAGATGAAGACGGGAACATGGAGTTCCAGTCCCAGGAGATGCTGTCGGCAGTGGACAAGGCTGCTGCTCGTCTGGCCTCGATGGACTTGAGGCCCAAGGTATTGCGGTCAGGCACCAGTCTGCCCATGATTCGACAGCGATCTGTGGCTCAGCTCCTTGCTGATTCCATGATTGCCGAGGATCAGCTGGCCGAAGTCAGCAGGCAGTTTGCTCATCTGCTGGTATCGCTGGGTTCTTGTGGAATTCAAGGGCACCTGGTCACACACGAAACCATTGGGTTGACGGGTGATCTCGAGGTCATTCACCCCAAGGAACTCTTCCCGTTCCCAACACTGGGTCAGGATTACACCAAGAAGTGTGGCTTGCTCCGTCAGCGAATGGTGCCGCTCGAGACATTGGTCGAGAAGTTCGGCTCCCGCATCAAGAGCAATCTTGAGGAGATGGAGTACTACGAGGTCCAGACAGGCGACAACGTAGAGGATCTGACCGAGATGAACGACACGGGGTATTCCCGTAATCCGTTCAACGATGATCGGCCGGGCTATGAAAGTGGGGGGGATGCATCAACAACCACCTTGGTGCGAGTCCGTGAGCTTTGGATGGACGGTCCTCGAGGCACTTGTTCTCGATACTTGATCTGCTCTGGCGACTACATGATTGAGGATCAAGACCTCAGAAGTACCCAGACTTACTGCCCGATCGGTTTCTGTCGGTTCATGGACTCAGGCACGTTCCACGGTGCTGGCCTGTTTGACTTGCTGTTCAGCATCAATCGAGAGATGGAAAAGATGCTGAAGTCCCTGTTCAACAACATCAGGGACATGGACAAGTACGGCGTTGTGGTGATGCCTCAGGGTTCGTTCAATGAGCGGTCACTGCTTCGTGAGGTAGGTAAGGGTCTGAAGATGATCTCTTACAGTCCTGACCCCCTGAACGACAAGTTCAATCCGTTCGTGATCTCCCCCCACAATGCGGGTGATATTCCGGGTAAGACTGCGGCGTTTGCCAAGCAGCTGATGCAGGGCATCAATCCTGTTCAAGACTTGATTGCTGAGAAGGGTCGTGTGGATTCGGCAACTGGTCTTCAGTTCCTGGACGAGCAGATCAATCGAGCGATGACGAACCCCACGATGGGCGTTTCTCATGCATTCGGCCAGGTCTACCGGGCCATGATTGCGAATGCCAGCCGCGAGTTGATGGCTACGCCAAAGACAGTTCCGGTTCACTCGTTGGACATTGATCTTGCGGGTGCTGTGATTGACTTCGAGCGTAGTGAGATCTCGTTCGAGAAGAACCCAATTCCAAATGTGGCATCTCTGACTTTCACGGTGAAGCAGATCAATCCTCGTTCTGAGGTTGCTCGTAAGCAAGAAGCAATGCAGATGCTTCAAGCTGGTCTCATGGATCCTGACGGCTTCAAGTTGTTTGCGTTGAAGGAAGGTTTGGACTTTGCCATGTACATGGATGAAGACCAGGCCGCGTATGAGCAAGTCGTCCAGAACATTTTGACCTTGTTTGGTGATGGTTCTCAGTCAGGTCAGGTCGTTCTTACCCCCCACACTTCAAAGCCTGAATTGCAGATTCGAGTACTTACTGCATTCATGGCCAGTCCTTTGATGATCAATGCAGATCCAAAGGTCATTGACGAATTCAAGAAGTACCGCGAATCACTCATTCAATTCATGGGTGCGTCTCTGCCGGCAATGGTCCCGAATCCAGATTCAGTGGCGATGTTCGCCCAGGACAAACCGCCGATGCAGCCGGGCGCTCCCAATCAAATGCGCCAGGGAGCCTAGTAGATGTCTGAAACTGTTGATGGAACCCCTACCCCCGAATCTGAGACTCCAGCTGTTGAAGCTACTTCAGCTATTGATCTGGATCAGAGAGTCAAAGTTGGAGGAGAGGAGATGTCCCTCTCTCAGATTGCTCAACTCCGACAGAGTGCACAGGAACTCTCGGAGGAGAATGAGGCCCTTCACGAATTCCGTGCATCGACGTTTCGGTTGATGAATCCCGGAACGGAAAACGAAGTTCGTAAGAGTGACCTCAAGAACATTCTTGAAGATGCTGGATATAGCGATGAGCAGATCCAGCATTACTCCTCCATTTATGACCAAGGTGGTCAGCAGGCTCAAGCACAAAGTGCTGCTGCACCTCAGGCACAGGCAGCACCTATGCAAGACGATCAAGCTCGTGAACAGAACCAGCGTCTCGAACAGCAGCTCTCCCAGATGCGGGCGAGAATGTTGAACGAAAACTTGGATAAGGCGATTTCTTCTGCTGTTTCATCTACGGAAAATGGGAAAGTTCTCAACGAATGGATGAAGTCAAACCATGCGGAAGACAGTCTTGCGACTGCTAATTCGAGTCTTGAAAAGAGGGTTCGTGATAAGACCCTTGAAAACCTCAGGATCCGAAGGAACCAGGCAGGGACGTTTGATGAATCATGGGTGACGGATGAAGTTGCGAAGGCTGCGAACGATGTGGCTAAGGACATGCTCACGGTAATCGGCGACACCTCCAAGATTGGGCGTGTTCCGGAAACGGCGGGGCAGACCGAAAACCTGTATCGACAGAAGCCTGTCGAACTTCCTGAAGTTGGTAACAAGAACTTCGGGGAGATTGAGGGCCCGTTGCGTGACTGGACCTCTGATCAGATTCTTCGGTCGCTTGCCGATACTGGTGGCGACTCTAAATTGTGAGGTAAGTACCTATGGCTGGTGCTACTACTGGACAGATCTTCGAGAGCGAATCAGTTCGCATTGAAGAGATCCTGTCGAAGCAGATCGATACGATTCTGCCGACCCTCGACCCTATTTGGCGTGACACTGTTGTTACGTCTCAGGGCGTTGGTCCTGTTTCGGAGTTCTCTAAGGACTTCGAAGTCAACAAGCTCTATCGAACAGGTATGACTGGTGTCATCGAACAGGGTGCTCCTGTCAATGACTTCATGCTTTACGGTGATGACGCGACCAAGGCTAATCTTGGTGCTCGTCTTCGCGGTGATGCAATCAGTCGTACTTTCCCGGATCCGCTGGATGGTGCGAAGTCCAAGACTTTCGACCTTCGAGTTCCGATGCGGGCGATGTATACCAACCTGATGCTCACCCTTGGTGAGATGCAGATGGAAGCAACCCCTGCCGTCATCGGCGATGTGATTGCTCCTACGCTTCAGGGCTTTGCTCAGAACCTGTCGCACACCCTGTGCAACTATTGGTACGTCAGCCAGAACGATGATTATCGTCTGGGTACCATTGGTTCTGTATCTCACTTTGCTGGAGTAGACCTTACTGCAGGCGCAGCTGACGTCTCATCTAACGGTCTTGCCGTTCGGTCGTCAAAGATTGTCCTCAAGAACGGTGCTTATGACCGATTCTTCGCAGGTCAGCGTCTTGACATCTTTGCTGGTACTGCTGGTTCCGCGGCTACTGGCAACCGTCTTAACGGTGCTGCTGACGGAAGTACTCGTACCTCGGTCTATGTCACTGCTGTTGATGACATCAAGGGTGAAATCCATCTGGTTTCGCCTACGGGATATCACGCTGCGCCTGGTGCCGACGACGTAATTGTCTACGCCAACAGCGGAACTGCCTCGAGCTTTACGGGTATTTCCGGTGTCAACTCCTGGCTGAAGAACACAGGCGTTCTCCTTGGTGATGATGCAATTGCAAACCACGACATCAATGTGGATCTGCATCCTGAGTTCAAGTCCTTCGTGAAGACGGGTGTTGGTGTCCTTACTGAGCACAAGCTTCGTCAGTACCTTCGTCGTTTCCACGTTGCCAAGGCCAAGCTCGGGCAGTCGATTGACAGCCTGGTTGCTTCGGATGGTGTCTGGCTCTCTTACGAGGCCCAGAAGATTGGTCAGTATCAGATCGATCGCACTGGAAACCTTTCCAGCCTCAGCAATGAGGGTTCGTCCGAAGGCTTTGCCTTCACCTTTGAGGGTAAGACCTACAAGGGCCACACTTCGCAGTACGTCGAAGACGGCACCGTGTACGGTTGGAAGACCTCGGCGAATAACTGGAAGCGGTATGTGCCGCCTGATTACGCAGGTCTCCAGACCATGGGTGAAGCGGACAGTTATGTTCCGTTCCGATTCGTTGTTCCCGCCCTCACTGGCGGCAGCAGCGTGAAGTACCCGCTCATGAAGTCTTCGGGTGCAACCAATCTCATGACGGAAGCGGTCCAGATGCCGGGCATGCTGCGTATGCAGCTCATCCCGGATCAGGCTGCTGGTCTGAAGCTGTCGGGTGTTACGACTGACACTGTCTTCGGCGAATGATGAGTAAGTGACTGGGGTGGGGGTTTCGGCCCTCACCCCTTACTTCTGAGCAACTATATGCAGCAGTACGGCCCTCAAAATCCGAACGCTTTGGTTCCGCGACCGTCTCTATCTCTCCTTGAAGAAGAAGCAATACGGACTGGTCTTGAGGTCGAAGAACTTGAAGCCCTTATTCGCGGTAGCCAAGCACCCCCTGCTGTTGCCCCGGCCTTTTTGCGTAGTAACTCTGGGCCATCAATTGGTGCAGATCTTTACTCAGAAAGTTTTGCTAGGCAGGGTATGTCCCCAGGCCAGATTGATCGTGCCAACAGAAGTCGGTACGACAATACGATGCAGTACGGATCTGCTAATCCGAGTTTTGGTGCAAGGCTGTTTGCTGACACTGCACGGGCTGATCAACTGCACGGATCAATGGGTTTGTTGCAGGGGAGTCAAGACGCATTTATGACCGCTGGCCCTGCTGCTGTTGGTTCTGTTTTGGGTCCTCTGGTTAGAAATTCCCGGCCTGTTATGGGTGTAAAGACTGCGGTGGACGCAAATAGGTACGCGGGCCCTTTAGTAAGAAACACGAACAAGTTAGCAAGCGTAATTAACCCTTCGTTTACGAGAGGTGTACACAGCGGAACTCCTGGGGCGATTGTTGGGAGTCTTGCAAACAAAGGAATCACGTCACCAGTTCTAGATGAAGCACACCAAGTAGTGCATGGCGACAAGAACAAAGATGATCGAAGACTCATGAGTGCAGTGAATAAGTTTGGATTGATGAATGGAGCAACTTCTAGGTTGTTCCCCTTCCTTACTGGATTAGCCCGTTGACAAAGAAAAAGGGCGATATGAAGGGCTGTGGGATTCGGAATGGATGCAAGTCCAAGTCCGGTGGTCTTACTGCCAAGGGTCGTAAACGAATCAATGCTCGTACGGGTTCCAACCTCAAGCCTCCTCAACCAGGAGGTGGTTCTCGTAAGAAGTCTTACTGCGCCCGATCGGCGGGGCAGATGAAGAAGTTCCCTAAGGCAGCCAAGAATCCGAACAGTCGGCTTCGTAAGGCTCGCCGCAAATGGAAGTGCTGAGATGCCAAACGTAAACGGTAAGAAGTATCCCTACACCGCTAAGGGTAAAGCAGCGGCAAAGAAGGCTATGAAGCCTGGTGGTTGCGGCAAGATGATGAAGGGTAAGAAGCGAGGCAAGAAGTAATGGCAAAGAAGAAGACTGGTGGTAAGAAAGACGCTTGTTACCACAAGGTCAAGAGCCGTTACAAGAAGTGGCCGTCTGCTTATGCAAGCGGTGCCCTGGTTAAGTGCCGCAAGAAGGGTGCTAAAAACTGGGGCACCGGGGGCAAGAAGAAGAAGTGACGCCGGCATCTGAAATGATCTGTCCACGTTGCGGCAAGACGTGGAAGGAGTGCTGTTGCTGATGGCCAAGAAGAAGACTGGTCTTAAGAAGTGGTTCTCACAGAACAAAGGCAAAGGTTGGATCGACTGCAAGACGGGCAAGCCGTGCGGTCGTAAGTCTGCTACGGGTGGGTCAAAGCGACCGTATCCCGCNTGCCGNCCAACCAAAGCTGCTTGCACCAAGAAGGGCACTTCCGCAAAGAAGGGTCCTGGTCGAGTCTCTTGGAAGTCCAAGAAGAAGAAGTAGTGGGGGGGCTATGCCAACAAGTCAAAGTTACAGCCGTGATATGGCTGACCACATTGGGTTTCTCCACAACTGGGCATCAGCACTGAAGCGAGCAAACCACTTCACTAAGTGGACTCACGATGAGCTTGTGAACCAGGGGTATGTCACAGGTGCAGATCTTCTAGCCCGTAACTATGACGCCACCAAAGGCACTGTGATTACCTATTTGAAGGCGTTTCTCTGGTCTCGAGTGGCCTATGCCTATGGCAAGTCATTCGGTTGGAGATACCGGGACAGTCGTTGGAAGATTCTTGAGTCGAGTCTTGATACAGGATTTGACTCGGGTTACGTGATTGTCCCAAGCATTGAGTATCCAGAAGACATCACTGACCGGGAACGCACGGTGATCGAGATGCGTGTTGAGGGTCGTCCTTATCAAGAGATCGCTGAGAAGTTTGGTTATTCCTCGGCAAACACGGTGACGTATTGGATTCGAAACCACATACGTCCCAAGTTCCTTCGAATTGGAATCCTTGAGGAAGCAGTCTGATGGCGATGAACAACATTGACGAGATGATGATCTTGAAGGCCGCTCAGCGATTGATGGGTGGGTATCAACCTGGATCTTTTGCGGGCCAGAAGTTCAGTAGTTCAGAAGCTGAAGCTCGAGCGATTCGAGACATGCTCACTGCTATCAGTGCAGAAGAACACATTGACCTTGATGAGATTCGAGACACAGTTCGCACGGCAGGTGTAGTGGGGGGGTACAGGAAAGGTGGCGTGCGAGTTCCCATCATTGACAAACTAGACAATGAACGTATGCGATCTGCTCGTGCAAGAAAGTTAAGTGAGATCCGAAGGGATTTCCAACCTGGCCCTGAACGCAACATGAGTCGTGACGCTGTTAAAGACGCAGAACACAAAGGCTTGTCAGAAAACAAGATGTTTAACAACAAGACCTCTAGGCTTTTCCAAGCATCAGCAAGCTCGCCTCATGCGATTGAGCCCCGAGGAGAGCGTCTTGGGTCAATGGAAGAACTCGTGAAGATGAGACGAGGCAAGGGCATGTTGCCTTTGCTGCTGTTGTCACTGCTTGGTGTAGGTGGACTTGGCCTGGCTGGTGCAGC
>JGI24006J15134_10001427_pt1 | contig 13599 bp, 15 predicted proteins | sample LinPmetageLP53_FD_15134 | JGI IMG/M metagenome (IMG submission 15134) | reverse complement strand
GCCTGATATGACAATACTTGAGTTTTTATCAGGTATATTTAAAATGTTTAATTTAGTTTGTTTTGTGGAAGGAACTGAAAACTCTTCATATACAACTACTCAATCAAACATAAAAAGAATTAGAGTTATGACTTTTGATTCTTATTACTCATCTGCATCCGAGTTAGATATAACAGATAAAATAGATATATCACAAAGCTCTGTTCATAGAAATATTCCTTACACAAGCATTGAGTTCAAATATGCAGATACAGAAGCTATATTAGCAGAACAACACAGAACTGCAAATGGAATAGAGTGGGGTGGTGAAAAATGGGTTGGTGTTGAAGAGTCAAGAGGAGAGAAGAAATATGAAGTTATACCTCCTTTTGGTCATTTGAAATTTGAACGATTATTAGACGCAGCAGGAGCTCCAACAAAAATACAGGTTGGTTATAGTATAAAAAGAGGTAGTGTAGAAAGAAATACAAGCTCAACTCCATCCACTTATAGAGGTGAAAAATACAATCCACACTTTGGTAGACCAGTTTTATTCTACCCACATCTTGAAACTTCTGGACCAGCCATACCTTATGTATATACAAATAGTGGAAATCAAGTTGAAGATTTTGGAACTAAACCAACAACTTATTTTATACCACTAAACTCAACAAGTATAGAAACAACTTCTCAGTCAAATCATTTTGGACAAGAAATAGATGAATATAGGGGTGTTTTGGCTGATTCATCAAGTAATGTAAACAACTTATTTAATCTATATTATAAAAACTATATTACACATTTATTTAAACCAGAATCAAGAACAATAAATGTAAAAGCTAATTTAACAAATGCTTTTTTATCAAAATATTCTTTATCAGATAAAATTAGAATATCAGATAAAATATATACTATAAACAGAATAAGTGTGAATTTATTAAATGGTAAATCAGATTTAGAATTACAGCCTTTTTATAACATAACATCTTTTTCTTGTTTAAATACAACATTTAATTTAAAGGTAGAGGTTACTTCTGCTGGTAACATATATATATTTGACAATAAATATGGAACTTATCAAATGGGTCAAGGAACTTATGTTATGAATGATGTCCCATCTGCTCATCCTATTGCTTTTCACAATTTTGGTAAAGAAAGCAGATTGTCATATACAGGTACTTCATCAGGTGGTTCTAAAGCAGGATTAGACGGAAATACATATACATATTATTATGGTACAGTAACTATAACTGTTGCTGGTGATTTTGGCACTATGAGTTATGAATGTTATAATCACGGTTATATGGGTGGTCAAAACAACTTAATCTATAACGCAGATTGTCTTACAACAGACACACCAGTAACACCTCCAGTAACAGGAACATTAACTGTAGATGCAACAGATATATATGTAGATAGTGGAATTATAACATCAGACCAAACAGACGAATAATGATAAAAGTATTAATAGAAGCATTAAAGACAGATAACTTTTACGGAGTTAGTTATTATATAGATGTAGCAAAGGGNAGATACAAATCTCCTACTACATTAAAGGAAATGAAAGAAAGCATTAAACGCAATAGNTATGGCTACAACGCAGGAAAATAGAATAATATTCTCTATAGAGTTTACAGAGAAAGGTGCTATTCGTAAGATTGGTACAGCTACTGTGTCTGTAAAGAAGTTTGAAGCAGAGCTTAAGAAAGCAACAATAGCCAATAAACAATTCAATAATACATTAAGTGGTAGAGAAAGTATGACTACAAATGCTGGTCTTGCTGGTGCTACACTTACAGAACTTGGTCGTACTATATCGGATATGCCTTATGGTATTAGAGGTGTAGCAAACAACTTGTCTCAGCTATCTACATTATTTACTACTATGGTTGCAAAAGTAGATGATAATGTAAAAGGATTTGCTAGAGTGGGTAGAGCTTTTAAGATGCTAAAAACTCAAATGATGGGACCTTTAGGAATAGTTTTAATATTTCAAGCAGCTATTTCTGCACTAGATTTTTTTGCTGGTAGTACAAGAAGTGCTACAAAAGAAATTGATAAGTTAAGAGCAGCACTAGGTAAACAAAAAGGTTTAAATCAAGCTATAAGTATTTATATTGATGTTTTAGAGGATGCTTCTTCTACAGAAGAACAAAGAATAATAGCATTAGCAAAATTACAAAAAGAAGGGTACGACCCAGCAATAGGAAGTCTAAAAGAATTTGTAGCAGCTTTAAAGCAAAAGCAAAAAATGGATGCACTAGACGTAAAAAACTCTGAAAAAGTGGCAGATGCTGAAACATTGATTGCAGAATCAAAAGAAAGAATTGCTAACGCACAAGACAAAATAAATTCTTCTTTTGATATTAGTCAATCTTATTTAAGTGCAGCTTTAGTAGACGAACAGAACCAAAAACAAGAGGGAATAATTCAAGATGAATTAGAAANTATTGAANCAGTAANAAGAGACTTGAAGCAATTTATAAAAGAAGTAGGAGCTGACCCAGACATTGTTGGTAATCCTTTTTTAGCTACTGTATTTGGATTAAAACCAGATAAAGCTAAAAGTGACNCAGATGAAGAAAGCCCAGTTAGTAAGATTATAAAAAAATTAAATAAAGAAGTGCAAAAGATGGCTGCTGAAAATGCAGATGAACTTCTTAAGATTGAAAGACAACTAGCTTTAGATGAAATTGCTTTAGCTAAAGGGTCAACACCTGAAAAGAATGAAGCAATAAGATTGATTGATGAAAAATTCAGGTTATCTGTAAAAGCACTTAGAGAAGAAGATTTAGAAGACTTTAAAGATTATGTATCAAAATCAGTTGAAGAATCAATAGACATTATAGATGACCTTTATAAAGAGTTTTTATCAAAGAATAAAGAAGCTGCAAAAGATGCAAGAAAATTTATATCTGATTATATAAAAGGATTACAAAACGATTTAAGACAATTAAAAGAACAAGAATCTATATTCAATCAAGCTTTCTCTTCAACAGCAAAGATATTAAACTCTTTAAATGATTTAAGGCAAGAACATCACCAGGCACAGCTTGACAGATTAGCCAGAGAAAGAGATGTTGTTTTAGCTAATGATACATTAACACAAGAAGAAAAAGAAAAAAGGCTTCAAGGTATATCTCATCAAGAGATGATTGCACAGAAGAAAAAGATAAAATTAGAAAGAGATATGTTTACTATTGAGCAAACTTTAATGATTGCTAAAACAATAATGAACGCACAGTTTTTTGCACAACAACAAATAATGATGGCACAAATTGCAGTTCAAAACGCTGTTGGTTCTGCAAGACAGATAGCACTAGCTGGAACAGTAGAAGCTGGTAAAGCAAGTATGTCGTTGGGTAGTTTTATGGCTGCATTAGGTCCTGCAGGTATTATTGCTTTTGGTGCTTCTATTGGAGTTGCTTTAGCAAGTATTAAAAAAGCAAGAGACGCAGCAAAAAACCAAATAAAAAACATAGTTCCTGATGCATCAAGTGCTGGTGGAGGTGGAGGTTCTACTCCTAGTATACAAGCTCCTGCGTTCAACGTAGTAGGTGCTACACAAGAGAGTCAATTAGCTCAAGCTATATCTGGTGCTGATTCTAAACCATTAAAAGCATTTGTAGTAGCTTCAGATATATCAACAGCACAAGAACTTGAACGTAGTACGATAGAAGGTGCTTCAATGGGATAACAAAACAAAATAGACCGAGTAGGGTTATTTAAGTATGGAAAAAATAATAGAACTTATTATAGACGAGGAAAATGAAATTAGTGGTATCGAAGCTATATCTATCGTTGAAAACCCAGCAATAGAAGAAGATTTTATTGCATTAAAAGAACACAAGGAAGTTATACTTGCTGAAGTAGATGCAGAGAAAAGGATTCTTATGGGTCCTGCTCTTATTCCTAATAAGAAGATATTTAGAAAAGGTGGTGATGATGATACTGATTATTACATATACTTCTCTGAAGATACTGTAAGAAAAGCATCTGAATTATTCTTTATTAAAAGTAAACATCAAAACTCTACATTTGAACATTCATTTGAATTAAGTGATATGTCTGTAGTAGAGTCTTGGCTTATAGAAGACCCAGAGAATGATAAAGCTGCAGCTTATGGATATGACCTGCCAAAAGGAACTTGGATGGTTTCTATGAAAGTATTAAATGATGAAGTGTGGAAAGCAGTAAAAGAAGGAGAAGTAAAAGGATTTTCTATAGAAGGATACTTTGCTGATAGTATGGAAAGACCTAAAGAGAGCATAGAAGAAAATGCTTGTTCTGATTGTTTAGATGAACTAAACGCAGAATATGAACTTGCAGAAGTATTAGCATCTTTAACTGAAGATGTAGAATTAGAGTCTTATGGTGGTTATCCTCAATCAGCAAAAAACAATGCTAAAAGAGGTATTGCATTAAATGAAAAGTTAAATAATAAATGTGCAACTCAAGTTGGTAAAGTTAGAGCTAGACAGCTTGAAAAGGGAGAAAACTTTACGCTATCTACTCTTAAACGCATATACTCATATTTATCAAGAGCATCTGCTTATTACAAGCCAGGTGACAACGAAGCTTGTGGAACTATATCATATTTATTATGGGGTGGTAAATCAATGCTTACTTGGGTAACATCTAAATTAAAAGGTCTTGATGCTATTGAAGCATCTTCTACAATTATAGATGGTAGAGCTGGATATTCAACACAGGAGGAAGCAGAAAAAGCTGCTGAAGACATTGGGTGTTCAGGTTATCATACACACGAATACGAAGGTGATGTTTGGTATATGCCTTGTGAAAAACACAACTTAAAGCTTCCTTGCACAGAAGGATATGAGCAAATAGGTATGAAAGATAAAGATGGTAGAAAAGTGCCTAATTGTGTTCCAATAAAATGAAAAGAAATAAAAACGCTACAGTAAGCCATTCTTCACCAAAGGTTTCGTCAAGAGGTTGTTTATGCCCTGATGGCAAGACATATTCTAAAAAGTGTTGCGATGGAACTTTACAAGCTCAAGGAATTGGTAAAGTCTGAAATCCAAACAAAATAAATTTAATCAGTAATAACTATAAATAAGTATCTTATGAAAGCAAGTGAAATTGTAACAAAAATCAAAGATGTTCTTTTATCAACTAATTCAGAAGAAGTAAACACTCCTGATGTTGAATTAAAGGACGAAGCTCCTAAAGCTAAAAAACCTGCTAAGGTTGAAGCTAAAGAAGCTAAAGAGGAAACTCCTAAAGCAGAAGTTAAACAAGTAACTTACTCTGCTGAAGAAGAATATCAAGAAGAAGCTGAACTAATGCCTGAAGAAGCACCAGCAATGGAATATGCTACTAAGGACGAAGTTGCAGAGCTTAAATCTATGGTAGAAAAACTAAGAGGTATGATTGAGTCTAAAGAGGAAGCTAGAGAAGAAATTCCACAAGAATTATCTTCTGAAGAACCTGCTGAAGCTATATCTCATTCACCTGAAAACGAAGTAGGTGAAAAAATGGGTACAAGATATGCAGTTAATGCAAGTCAAAATACTACTTACAATAGAGTATTAAACGCAATCTCTAATAACTAATCTTTAAATAATTTAAAATGTCACAAACAATAACAACTTCAAATAGCGTATTAAGAGCAAGGTCAAAACAAGAAACTTTGACTACTACTCAAGATATAAGTGCTAATCAAGCTGGTTCTGAGTTTAACATTGCAACTGATGCAAAAGTTATGACTTTACCTGCTATTAATGCCAATAATATTGGTATGGAATTTACATTTCGTAATACTGGAGCAGACGGTAATAATATTATTACTTTAAGCCCAGCTGCAACTGACGCAATTCACGGTACAGTAGCTGCTATATCATCTGGTGGTGTTGATAACAAAGACTGGATAAACACAAAAGCAACAGCAAACAAAGGTGATTGGTGTACAATAAAAGCAGTAGCATTAACAGACTGGTATCTAACTGGTGGTGATGGTGTATGGGCATCAGAAGCATAATTCGTAATAATAATAATAATATAAATATAATTTAAAATGGCAACAACTAATAATTTAACAACTACTTATGCTGGTCAATTTGCTGGGAAATATGTATCTGCAGCTCTTTTATCAGGTAAAACTTTATCGGAAGGCAATATAACAATTAAGCCAAACATCAAGTTTAAAGAAGTAATGAAAAAGGTATCAACTGATGACATCGTAAAAGATGCAAGTTGTGACTTTGACGCAACTTCAACACTAACTCTAACAGAGAGAATATTAACTCCAGAAGAGTTTCAAGTTAACTTACAATTATGTAAGAAAGACTTTAGAAGTGACTGGGATGCGATTTCTATGGGCTATTCAGCTTTTGATAATCTACCTCCATCTTTCTCTGACTTCTTAATTGCTCACGTAGCAGATAAGGTAGCACAAAGAATGGAAAACAACATCTGGTCAGGAACTAACGCTAACGCTGGACAATTTGATGGGTTCACTACAACTTTAACTGCTGATGGTGACGTTGTAGACGTTGCTGCTGGAGCTGTTACTTCAGGAAATGTAATAACAGAGCTTGGTAAAATTGCTGACGCTATTCCTTCTGCTGTTTATGGTTCTGAAGACTTATTCGTTTATGTATCAAACAACATCTATAGAGCTTATGTAAGAGCTTTAGGTGGTTTTGCTACTAACGTAGGTGCTGCAGGTACAGATGCTAAAGGTACACAATGGTTCAACGGTGGAGCTTTAACATTTGACGGTATTAATATCGTAATGGCTTCAGGTTTAGCTAACAATACAGCAGTAGCTGCTGAGAAATCAAACTTATTCTTCGGTACAGGTTTAATGTCTGACCAAAATGAAGTAAAAGTAATTGATATGGCTGACATTGATGGAAGTCAAAACGTAAGAGTAGTAATGAGATTCACAGCAGGTATACAACACGCTATTGGTTCTGATATTGTTCTTTACTCTTAATAACTAAAATTGTATAACATAAAGAGGGTAGGTGGTAATTCACTACTTACCCTTTTTTATAAAAAAATAATAATATGGCTTGTGATTTAACATTAGGAAGAAAAGAACCTTGTAAAGATGTCGTTGGTGGCATTAAAAACATTTATTTTGTTAACTATGGTGCTTTAGGTACTGTAGCCCTTACAGATGATGAAATAACTAATATGACTAACGCTGCAACTGTAGTTTGTTTTAAATATGAATTAAAAGGTAATTCATCTTTAGAGCAAACCGTTAACGCTTCAAGAGAAAACGGAACTACATTCTATGAGCAAACATTAAATTTAACACTTAAGAAGTTGTCTAAGGCAGACAATAAGCAGTTAAAATTAATGGCTTACGGAAGACCTCACGTTGTTGTTGAAGATTACAACGGAAACTGTATGATGATGGGGTTAGTAAACGGTGCTGATGTATCTGGTGGTACAATAGTAACTGGTGCTGCAATGGGAGATTTAAGTGGATACACATTAACATTAACTGGTATGGAAACAACTCCAGCTAATTTTATGACTGTAGATTCAACTGAAGCTTTATTTCCGTTTAGTGAATTTGCTGGACTATCAGGAAGTCCAAAGGCGACTATTACAGCAGGTACTAACTCTTAAACAGAGTATGTTCTTAAACATAGAAAGAGGGGACTTTTATAGTCCTCTTTTTTTTTGAACATAATTCAATATAATAGGTTATATAAGTATGATAAGATTATCACCAACAGCTAACGCACAATCAGTAAGCATTATACCTAGATTATATACTGTTGCTTCTAACTTATCTATGGTTATCGTAGAAGATGGTACTAGAAAAACTCAAACAATAAATAATATAACATCTTCACTATCAACTAATGGTAATTTCTTGCAGATGTCTATTGCTTTTACTATTTTAACAGCCGAAAGCAGTTATTCGTTTGAACTAAAACAAGGAACAACATTATTATACAGAGGAAAAGCTTATTGTACTTCTCAAACAGATAATACAATAGACCACACACTTAACACTAATAAATATAACAATTATGTTGGTACTGATACGGATGACCAAAAATATATAATATTATGAACAACTTAAAAGTAATAAATTTATCAGGGTACGAGGTACCTTCAATAACAGAGTCAACAAGATATAAGTGGGTTGAATATGGAGAAGGAAACAATTATTTTGGTGAACTAATTGAAAGATATTTAGGAAGTCCAACAAACTCAAGATGTGTTAACGGTATTACAGATTTAATTTACGGTAGAGGTTTAGATGCTACCGATTCTAAAGAAAATGCTGCACAATTTGGTCAGATGGAATCAATATTAAAAAATGATGACGTTAAAAGAGTTACAAGTGATTTAAAGTTATTAGGACAAGCTGCAATTCAAGTTGTTTATAATAAAACAAAGACAAAGATAATGCAGTTAAAGCATTTTCCTGCTGAAACACTTAGAGCAGAAAAAGCAAAAGACGGAAAAATTGAAGCTTATTATTATCATCCTAAATGGAGTGAAATAAAGCCTAAAGACAATCCAAAAAGAATACCTTCTTTTAAACAAGGTAAGAAAAGTGAAAAAGTAGAAATATATTATATAAAACCATATAGAGCTGGTTTTTATTACTACTCTCCTGTAGATTATCAAGGATGTTTACAGTATTGTAGTTTAGAGGAAGAAGTATCAAATTATCACATAAACAACATTCAAAATGGTTTAGCACCTTCACTATTATTAAACTTTAATAATGGTATTCCAGGTGATGAAGCACAAGATTTAATAGAAAGAAAAATATATGAAAAGTTTAGTGGTTCTTCTAATGCTGGTAAATTTATTTTATGTTTTAATGAAGATAGTGAAGCACAATCAACGGTAGAACCTATTCATCTACCTGATGCTCACGCACAATATGAATTTTTAGCAAAAGAATCAAGAGAAAAGATAATGATTGGTCACGGTGTTGTATCTCCGATACTATTAGGTATTAAAGACAATACGGGATTTGGAAATAACGCAGAAGAACTGCGTACAGCTAGTGTTTTAATGGATAACATTGTAATAAGACCGTTTCAAACATTGCTGATTAACTCTTTTAAGGAACTATTATCATTTAATGGTATAAACCTTAATCTTTACTTTATTACGCTACAGCCAATAGAGTTTACACAGCTTGACAACATAGCTACAAAGATTAAAAGAGAAGAAGAGACAGGTGAAAAACTGTCAAGTGAAGAGAAGAAAGACTTTTCTGATGATGAAGGTGATGATATGTTAAGTCAACTAGAAGAGTTAGCAGAAAAGATAGATAGTGATGATTGGGAGCTAGTACATACAGAAAAAGTAGAAGACACAGAAAAAGAGTTTGATTTTACAACTCTTTCTATGCCTACTGATAATGACGCTAAACCTAGTAAGTCATCATCACAAGACAATTCAACATATAAGGTTAGATACTCTTATGGTCCTGTAAGAAAATCACCTAATTCAAGAAGGTTCTGTCAGAGAATGGAACTTATAACTGAAAAGAATTTAGTGTTTAGAAAAGAAGATATTAATATGATGTCTTTCAGAGGAATTAATAAAGAGTTAGGTCATAAAGGACAAAGCTATTCATTATTTAAATATAAAGGTGGTGTGAATTGTCAGCATTATTGGGAAATGAAGGTTTATAAAAAGAAGGTATCTGAGAACACTTTAGTTGATGAATCTGATGCAATAAAAGACGGTTTAAAGAAACCTAATAATCCAAGTGAAATATCTGTTGAACCTAGAAATATGCCTAATAACGGACATCATCCAAACTATAAGAAATGAAAGCACTATTTATAACATTAGAAGAGTTAAAGAGAAAGTCTATTATAGACGGAAATGTAGATACTGATAAACTCATACAGTTTGTTGAAGTAGCACAAGATACAGTTATACAAAACTATCTTGGTACTAAATTATATGATACACTTCAAGCTGGTGTAATAAATAATAATCTATCAGCAAATAATGCAACTTTAGTAAATACATACATAAAGCCAATGCTTATTTGGTATACACAAGCAACGTATTTGCCTTATGCTGCATATCAAATATCTAATGGAGGTATATATAAACATAATAGCGAAAATGCAACTTCTGTCTCAGAGTCAGAAATAACTAAATTAACTAGACACGCTACAGAAACTGCAGACTTTTATGCTAAAAGGTTTTTAGATTATATGAATGATAAAAGTGAATTATATCCTGACTATATTGGAAGTCAAGATGGGGGAATGTACCCTTTTAGAGACGTTAATTTTACAGGCTGGGTTTTATAATGAAAAGAGGTAAGTACGACAAATATAACAATAAGAATAAAAAGCAGAACGAAATTAAATTAATGAGTTATATTAAAAAGATAAAGAATGTCATTCGGTTCAATATATAGTGAAACTTTTTTTGGTAATACAAACGAAGGAAATGGATGGGGAAGCATTTACCCATTTAATGCAGATGGTTCACACTTAACCGTTGACACAACAAAATTTAGTGCAGACAGCACACAAGTAACAGTAGACGCAACAGTATATTAAAAATTAAATTATGGCAAAACAAGCAATAGGAATAGGAACTACAGCTAATGATGGGACAGGTGACCCATTAAGAACTGCAATGGACAAATCAAATGATAACTTTAATGAGGTTTATTCTCTTTTTGGTAATGGTTCTACACTTGCAATTAGTGGAGACGCAACAGTTTCTTCTGGTGCTTTAACAATAGCAACAGGTGCAGTAGAAAACACGATGTTAGCAGATGACACAATTACTTTAACAAAATTATCTGATATACAAATTAACAATGTAACTGATGTTATTTATACAAGTGTTTTAATTACAGTAGTAAATTCAGGTGGAAATAAATATTATTATGATGGTGGTTATCAAGCAATAACATTATCAAAAGGTCAAACATATCGTTTTGACCAAAGTGCTGCGTCAAATAGTGGTCATCCATTAAGATTTAGTACAACTTCTGATGGAACACATAATAGTGGTTCTGCCTATACAACTAATGTAACAGCTGTAGGAACTCCTGGTAATGCAGGTGCCTATACTCAAATAACAACAGAGCAAGACACACCAACATTATACACTTATTGTACAGCTCACGCTGGAATGGGTAACACAGTAAGTTATGGTGCTTCATTAGATTCAAGAGGTTTAGTTTCACAAATTGGATTAGACACAAATGATTATATAACAGTATTAACAGATAAAATAAGTTTCTTTATTGATGGTAGTGAAGATATGAGATTACAAGATAATGGTACTTTACAGGTAGAGGGTGATGTTGTTGCTTATTCTACAGTTATATCTTCTGATGAGAAATTAAAAGATAATGTAGAAACTATTGGTGGTGCTTTAGATAAAGTAAAGGAGTTAAAAGGTGTAACATTTAATTATAAATCAAATGGAAAAGCAAGTGGTGGTATAATTGCACAAGATGTAGAAAAGGTAATGCCATCATTAATTAAAACACAAAACACCTTAGATGGTTCTGATACATTTAAAACTGTAGATTATAATGGTCTAATTGGATTATTAATTGAATCAGTAAAAGAATTATCTGATAAATTAGATGAATGTAATAATTGTAAAAAAGATTAATTATGGCAATAAAAGGAGATTTTATATTTAAAAAATATGTAGAAACAGGAATAGAAGAAATTACAACTATTGTTCCTGAAGATATTTCTGAAGATGACCCTAATTATGATAATAGAGGTCAAGAAATTACTTATGAAAGACCAATAGGAGAAGTAATAGATGACCCTGATGAAACTTATATTGACCACATATTAGCAATAAATAGTTGTGGATTACATAGCGAAAGACCACAACCAGATAATAAAATATTTAATATAGCAATAATTTATGCAATTTACGAAAATGAAGAAGATAGGTTAATGGGAAGGAATGTTGTAAAAGGTGGAACAATTACTAGATGGGACGGTATAGATTTTAATGAAGTAGAAAATGTAGGTATTTATGAATATTGTTATGATTATCTAAAAAAAGAACAATGGGTTTATAACGCAAAAAATATATAAATTATGCCAATACCAGCATCAGGACCATTAGAATTAAGAGGTGATATAGCATTAGAAGTTGATGGTAATGCAAATGGAACAGATGTTTCGTTAGGTGCTTTATCAAATACAGCTGGTTTTACAGAACCTGATACTATGTCGGAATTTTATGATTTCTCAATGGTTTCAGCACCAACAGTTGCTACAAATGCAATGAGTAGTGTTACAGCAAGTAGTATGACTCTTAATGGTAATGCAACAAATGATAATGGTGCAAGTATTACTGATAGAGGTTTTTATTTTGGTACAGATTCTAATTATGCAAACAATACTAAAACAAGTGCTGGTGGAAGTGGAACAGGAGCATTTACATTATCAAGAACTGGATTAAATCCTAACACAACTTATTATGCTACAGCTTATGCAACTAATTCAGAGGGTGAGGGTAGAGGTGCAACAGTATCACAATCAACAGCAAATGTAACAGCACCAACAATTTCTTATAATAGTCAATCAAGTAATTACACAACAATTACTTTAAACTATACTGTAAATTGGGGTGGTCATTCATCTGGTACATATAAATTAGAAACAGAGATTTACAGTAGTGCTTCATTAGGAACAAATTTTTATGAAACAGTAGTTAATCAAACCAATAGTGGTTCTGCACCAAGTGGTAACCAAACAATATCTTTTACTATAACTCCTCCATCACAATATTCAAGTAGTGATTTTGACTATAGATTAAAAGTAAAAGCAACAAATCAAGTAGGAACAACTTATGCAAGTGGTAATAGTGGAGGATATAGAGATGCAAGTTTACAATCAGCGACAGCATATACTTGGAAATCTGCTGACCAAAATTCCTATAGAGGTTGGCAATGGGAAGCAAATAACAATTCTATAAACTCTAATTCAGTAAAAAGTGGTTCTTTTGTTAGACATCAACATCAACACCCACAATTAGGTTGGTTTACAACAGATGAATGTACTGTAAATGATGGAAGTGATAATTTTACAGGTGTAGTTTATGTACCAAATGTGAATTATAACACAAGTTTTAATTCTTATTATACTTTAGCAGATAGAACTACAGCAGCTAATGGTGTATATATGAGACAATGTTATCCTGATTCTATTTCATCAGGTAGTAGGTTTCCAAGACGACAATTAATGCATTGGAAGATAGGAACTGCATATTGTTATAATGGTGCTGTAAATGTATTTGGTTGGAAACATAGTAACAATTCTGAAAGTGGTTTTGGAAGTGATTATAATAATTATCAAGCAACTTTAGTTTCTGCACCTAGTATATTGTCTAGTCCTAATGGTTATTATGGTTGGAGTGGAACAAATAGTGGTAATGGTTATAATGGAACACAACACTCAATATATACACAATCAGGAGGTACTATTACAAATGAAGTATTAGAAATACAAATCACTTACAGTTAAAATTAAAATACAATGAATGGATTTGAACCAAGTTTTTTAGGCATTATTACTTTAGTTTTAACAATAAATGAAATAAACTCTTGGCTTCAAGGACTTCTAATAATAGCAACTTTGGTTTATACAATAA
>JGI24006J15134_10001425_pt1 | contig 13608 bp, 20 predicted proteins | sample LinPmetageLP53_FD_15134 | JGI IMG/M metagenome (IMG submission 15134) | reverse complement strand
ACGAAACCAACGTCACCTTCCGTAATGGCGGGTGTGTCCAGTTGACCGTATTCCTCGTACCGTGGCATTACTTCTTAACTATCTGGATGATGCGTATGCACATGAATATGCAGGTGAACAACGCCGCGCACAACGAAGCCAAGTGACTCCATTGAGCCAAACCCATGCTGGTGATGAGTCCACCGACTCCTCCCCATACGGTTCTATCAGCTAGAAGCTCCACGTCTTAGTTAGCTCCAAGTTACTGCATCCCGTGAACAATTCTACGACTGCTATTACTACTATAATAGTCGCGAAGGCGGCTACGATCTTACCTCGTTTACTGAGACCGTTATAAATTTCAATCAGTTTTTGCATTTTTGGTTTCCTCGCAAATCTTGTTTATTTTCTTAGCGTTTGAGCGGGTGATGAAAAGCGGAATGCACATGATGCCAAGCACTACGAATGCGGCATATTTTAAAGTAGTCCAAATTCCACTGGTGACTTCTTGTATTTTTCCTTCCTGGTTCTTCATCTGAGCGGCTACTATGCCTTGCACGTCGCCGGTGGTTATAGCGGTTACGAGCTTCTTGTTCTCGTCATCAAGTGTCCAGATTTCAGCACCGGCGTAAGCTACTCCCGCACCTAGTCCAGCCCCAACCGGGCCACCGATGCTACCTACCGCCGCGCCGGTGACCGTTGCCGCAGGTGTGATTAAGGACTTCATTGAGCATCCTGAGAGCATGGCGATCATCGCTATGAGGCTAATCCTCATCGGGAGGATACCAGTCAGGGTTAAAGTTTACTAAATCTGACGGGTTAAACTGGTCATCGCATTTCCATGTACCATCGGTTTCAACAGGCATAATGAATTTCCCGTAATCCGAGTTTTCTGGATTCGTAACTTCTGTAATTTCTGAATACCGATCCGTTCCTTTGCCATCTGGAATGCCAAGGTGAGCTTCCAAAGATGAATTGCGAGATGCCCAGCCGCTCCGAGATGAATATAGTCTGAATTTCATGCTACGTCCGTAGAAAGTATAGGTTGTTTTGAAGCCGTAGCTTGGACTGCATTGTTTGTTCCCGTTACTGCGTCAGTAATCAACGGAACGTTAGAACCTGCACTGGCAGAATTATTGTCTCCCATCCTCCACCAGCCCACCGGGTTCAGTGATGAAATGTCTGCGGGTTGCCCTAAAGTCCCTGCGGCAACGCCCCCCCGAAGAGTGGAAATATCAGAGGCTGAAAGAGCCGAATGAAACCAAGCTACCTCATCTATTTTTCCATCCCAAAAACGAGCAGGTGTGTCAGCGTTTTTGTTGTTCCCAATAGTGATGCCAGCCGCGCCATTGGACGAGGTGCTTGTAGGAGTGGTAGTAGCGTCAACGTTCCCATTCAGGTACAGTTTTGCTCCGTTCGTAGCTACCTCCACGGTAAAAGCCACATGATGCCATGCTCCGGCAGTTAAATTAGTACTTCCTGTGGTAGAGGTTACACCAGAATTGAAAAGATACAGCTGCAGCTTCCCACTAGTAACGGCAAACTGCCAATCGTTTACCGAAGTACGCTTGGCGGCTATTGCTCTGTAACCTAAATCAATGACGTCCGGGTATACCCACGCGCTAAGCGATATGCTGCCAGTAGTGTTCAGACTGCTATCCGTTGGAACGGTAAGACGCTCTTTGGCGGTAGGGTCAAACTCGCACGATAGTGTGTTGGCAAATGCCCCACCACCACCTGGCGAACCGGAGCTAGTCGCGGATTTCCCGCCGCCAAGTCCCAGACCAGCGATATGGTTGAGTGCGACACGCTTAGATGTTGTAAGCGATTACGGCGCCGCTCGCGAGGGTGACGCTGGTGAAGTTTCCGTATAGCACTGTCCCGGCGGCGAGTGAAGTTGCGTCCGTAACGATGTTCGTTAGGTTAGTGATGTTGCTTGCTTGGGCGGCGAGCACGGTTGCTTCCGTAGCTTGGATGGCAAACCAATTTCCTGTCTTTGCTCCCGTATCGCCACGGTCAAAACTGATGTACTCTCCCCCNTTTAGNCCAAGGCCTCTATATTCGCTTACTGATCCTGACATAATTAATTATGGTTGTGCGGCGGTAGTGCCGTAGGTGTTGATTAGTAGTGGAGTGGTTTGGCGCTGTTGACGCTCAAGCTGATCAAACTCCGTCTGTAAAATTGCTTCGGATTGTTGCCATACTGCGGCGGCTTTTGATGCCTGTCCGTCTGCTTGCAACCAATCCCCGTATGCTCCCATCGTTGCGTACTCGCCAAAGACATACGGGAAGTTGGATGCTCCGCTGGCGTATCCGGGCCACGGTGTGCGGTAATGCACCCATACTGGTGCTGTGCTGCTTCTGTTCTCTAAAATTGCCAACCCGTATTCAGTTGCTCCTGACTCCGCATCTATGCGGTATGCCAAGTCTATGGGGTTTGTTCCTCCGTAAGGGTCAACGTCCGTGATCCTAAATATGAGATCCATCGTCTGACCCATGTCAATTAGGCTGATGATGTTTGCGGTTGCGACTGCTCCGCTTCCCCCTCCCCCGCTGAAGGTCACTGCGGGTGCTGACACGTAGCCAGTGCCACCTGCCGTGACCGCTATTCCATTTACCTCGCCATCGCTATTTATGGTGCTTGTGGCGGTTGCCGCTCCTGCGACTGCTACCGTAGGGGCTGATGAGTAGCTACTGCCACCATCACCTACGTCTATGCTCCGTACCCGTACGTCAGGCACTACTTGTTTTAGAACGCTACTGAAGGGCCACGCGGTTGCGGTATAGGTGGTGGCGGGTGACTCCACGTCAGGATCAATGGAAATTACCTTTACGTTGAACGCATCGCTCGCCACTACTCTCGCGGCAAGTTGCCCTGCCCTCCACTTCTTGATGGTCGGATCTCCGAATGTATAATTTCTTGTCTTCAGCTTACCGGCGATTGCGGTAGTGTCGGTCTCCGAGTTGTCGCCAATTTCGCGTCCGGTATCGTCCAGCCCCGCATTCTCTTCCATGAGATACCATCCCTTGGGCATCGTGGCAAAGAGCCGTGACGTCGCCCCATAGGGCATCTCCACCCAATTGGAAATGCCTTCCGGAAAAGTATCCTTGCTGACCCAGTTTTGTTGTAAAATACTGTAAATCGCAACCGTCTTCGGGGTGGTGTCTTCTCCCGTGGGCAATGCAAGCCAGTATTTTGAATCAGACACTATACCCGCAGCCAGATGGGCATACGGTAGGTTCACGTCATCAAACTGATTTTGAATTTTCGCAGACAGTGGCACTGCATCACCCTGCACTTTGCTCACTACGATTCCCATGCCCTTGCCGGGGTCGCTCTGAGGTGTCATGACCATTACTCCAGCCTCACTTAGAAAGTAAGTCTGCGCGCCGCTCTGGGCAATGCTGCGTGGGGCTACGCACCCATACTCGCGAGTAATTTCATAATGCTCCGATATGTCCGTGCTATGGAGGTTCGTAATCATATGCACGGAATTGCGGAGAAAGACCAAAAGCTGGTTTTCTAGGTACGGTATAGCTCCGACAAAATAATCCGCTGATCCGAAGTTGAGGTAAAATTCCGAGGTACTGGAATTGACCTGATTTGGGGTCAATAAATCCGAGGCTACGATTATTTGAGCGCCCGTCTTCGCGGTAGTAGGCGTTGCCGTAGTGGGAGGTTGAGACCCAATCAAGCGATTACGCATGAAGATTCCAAAATTGGTTGAGGGGAATGGATCTCCCGTGCCACTGGCTGAAGAACTTAACGCTTCAAATTTGGTGGTGACTGTCGTACCCGTCTTTGCGGTTGCGCCATCCCATACCAGTGGGCGAGCGTCCAGCCGCATGATATATACCTGGTTGAACGCTTGCACGATCATTGGGTCTTGGGCGAGGATTACCACGCTTTGAATGGTGTGGTTGCCGCTACCCTGCGATCCTAAGTTTATTGCTGTTCCCGCTTTTGCGTTGGCGAGCGTAGTGGCGAACTTGATGGTATTGCTGCTCGCGTCTATGATGTAATAGGTGGTGCTTGCGGACAGATTGGTGGGCAACCCTCCCGTGGTGCTTACCTGCACCGTATCACCCACTTGGAACTTGTGGGAGGATATGGTAACGGTTTCTGCCCCGGTGTCCACTGTGGTATATGCCACGGTTGCGGAGTAGTATTCCACCGTCAATCCGTTCAAGGTGTCTTTGTTCCACAGCAGAGCCGCTGACTTGGTAGCCGCTACCAACCAATCTTCATTGCCGTCATCGGGGTCTGAGTAGCGCCCTGTGGTGAATACCTGCTCTACGTTAGCATCGTAAGAAAATGTGTTCAGCGGCCCTGACGCAGTTGCGGCTAGGAAGTCCCAGCCATTGCGGACGTTTGCTCTGTCTCCGTCCAGTCGCATATTCTCAGACAACTGCACGTACCCCGGTTTCAAGGTCTCCGCTTCTAGGTAGGAGTCCACACCCGCGAAACCATTGTCGCCATCCGTGAGGATTGGGTCGTCTAGCTCTCCGAATGCGCGATAATTCCTCACTTCCTAACTATTTGGATGATGCGTATACACATGAAAATGCAGGTGAAGAGCGCCGCGCATAGGCTTGCTAAGTGACTCCATTGGGCTAACCCCATGCTAGTGGCAAGGCCACCTATGCCACCCCAAATTGTTCTGTCCGCTAGAAGCTCCATGTTTTCGCCAACTCTAGGTTACTGCAACCCGTGAAAAGTTCCACGACTGCTATCACTACTATAATAGTCGCGAAGCCAGCTAGGATTTTACCCCTTTTGCTGAGACCGTTAAATATTTCAATCAGTTTTTGCATGTTTCGTTTCCTCGCATATAGCGTTAATTTTCTTGGAGTTTGAGCGGGTGATGAACAGCGGGATACTCATAATGCCCAGCACTACGAATGCGGCGATTTTCAGCGTGTTCCAAATGCCGCTCGTGACTTCTTGGATCTTACCCTCCTGCCCCTTCATTTGGGCGGCTACGATGCCACGAACGTCGCCCGTGGTGATGGCGGTCACTAATTGCTTGTTCTCGTCTTCAAGCGTCCAGAGTTCCGCACCGGCGTATGCCGCTCCCGCTCCCAATGCAGCCCCACCGGGGCCACCTATGCTACCTACCGCCGCTCCCGTGACGGTTGCCGCCGGTGTGATTAAAGACTTCATTGAACACCCGGTAAGCATAATTAGCATGGCTGTGGCGAGTGGCCTCATTCGGGCGGTTCTATGGGATTCCATTCTGGGTCAAAGTCAACCAAGTCGGAGGAGGGGAATTGGTCATCGCACTTCCATTTGCCTTCAGTCATCACGGGCATTATATACTTGCCGAAATCAGCATTTTCAGAGTTCTCCACCTCGCTGATTTGCGCGTAGTGCAAAGTTCCATTGCCGTCCGGTATGCCTAAGTGCGACTCCAGTGAATTATTGCGGGATGTCCATCCGGAGCGTGATGAATATAGTCGGTATTTCATCATGAAAATGCCGTTGAGGACGGAAGTCCCGAATATTTATTATTTAAGTAAGTTCGGATTACGTTTAGGTTTGCGACACTTAGCTGACTATCAAAGAACAGCACTTCGTAAATCCGACCGTTGTGGTAATAACCGTTGTGTCCTAAAGTGCCGAAGAGTCCGGATAAAGTGTAGCCATACGAGAACGTCTTGTACGAGTTGTTGCCTTGTAGGAAATACTCTACGTCATTGCTGGTGTCCTTCGTTAAAACAAACTGCTGAAGGGAGTTAAAGTGTGGGCCGTATCCGGCTGTAGAAACACTTCCGCTGCCGGTCAGAAAATACGTAGTGCCGGTGGAATAGTTGAGGGGTAAATAATAAGAATTAATCAGCCCTTGCTTTCCGACTGGAGCAAACATTGTCGTGCCGTCTTTGTAGGCAACTGTAATTAGCGTAAAAGCTTCACCTCCAGTCAAACCGGGTGGGTTATTCACGAATAAATAATCATTAGTGCCGTCAAAATCTAGGTAGGTATCTTGAAAAATCGGTTGCTGAACGCCGGTTCCTTGCACAGCATCGTAGTCCGTGCTTTGCCCCGAACGATTTCCCCAAGTCGCGACTGCCGTCCCTGCGGACGGGTTGTTGGCGGCGGCAGCGCCATCCAAAATACTAGCATCAAAATGGTAGATGGGCTGGACTGAGCATTCGTAATCACTCGTCGTCCATAAGCCACCGGGATATGCTAATTCGGCCGGTGGCGGTGGCGCTGCGCCACCACCCGGCGCGCCGCTACTGGTGGAGGCTCTTCCGCCACCTATTCCTAGAGTCGCTCCTAAACCGATAGGCATCGGACTAGATGTTGTAGGCTATTACCGCGCCGCTCGCTAGGGTGACGCTCGTAAAGTTGCCGTAGAGCACCGTGTTGGCGGCAAGCGACGTTGCGTCCGTAACGATGTTCGTTAGGTTAGTAATGTTGCTTGCTTGGGCGGCGAGCACCGTTGCTTCCGTAGCTTGAATGGCAAACCAGCTTCCTGTCTTTGCTCCCGTATCGCCACGGTCATAACTAATGTACTCTCCCCCGTTTAGCCCTAGTCCTCTATATTCTGATACGCTTCCTGCCATAGTATTTTCAAGGTTGCGGCGCTGTAGTGCCGTATGTGTTAATTAGTAGTGGAGTCGTTTGGCGCTGTTGACGCTCAAGTTGATCCAGTTCTGTCTGTAAAATTCCTTCCGCCTGATTCCATACTGCGGCGGCTTTGCTCCCCTGTCCGTCTGCCTGTAAAAAGTCCCCATAACTTCCCATAACTGCATACTCACCAAAGACATATGGGAATACCGAGCTTCCGCTGGCGTATCCGGGCCACGGTGTGCGGTAGTGTACCCAAACGGGTGCTGTGCTGCTTCTGTTCTCTAAAATTGCTAGTCCGTATTCAGTTGCTCCTGACTCCGCATCTATGCGGTATGCCAAGTCTGTTGGGTTTGTGCTGCCGTATGGGTCAACGTCCGTGATCCTAAATATGAGATCCATCGTCTGACCCATGTCAATTAGGCTAATGAGGTTTGCGGTTGCTACTGCTCCGCTTCCCCCTCCCCCACTGAAGGTCACTGCGGGTGCTGACACGTAGCCAGTGCCACCTGCCGTTACCGCTATTCCGTTTACCTCGCCATCGCTGTTTATCGTGCTTGTGGCGGTTGCCGCTCCTGCGACTGCTACCGTAGGGGCTGAAGAGTAGCTACTGCCACCATCACCTACGTCTATGCTCCGTACCCGTACGTCAGGCACTACTTGTTTTAGAACGCTACTGAAGGGCCACGCTGTACGCTCCCATGCCAGCTTGCCAAAGCGGTTGAGGCTGGTGACTACTGCCGCAGCCTCGTTGGTTATGAAGGCATCTACACCCGCCAGCGCAGCGACATTGCCGGATAGGAAAGATACCGTGGATACTCTCACGTTTGCGCCCTATGGGAATCGTTGTCCCTGACCCATTCATTGACGAACTGCTTATCCCCCCAGCAGCCTTTTTCTTGCGCGTCCCAACGGAAGTATTCTCTCGCCGGGATAGTCGCCTTCAGTTGTCCAAGTCCGTCCACTTTGGCGTTTCCTATCTCACGGTTCTCTTTGCGAACCATTTCGTCACGTACCGCCGCTTCATGCTTTTCCAAGTCCACCTCGTAGCGCAAATATCGCTCTAGGTTTTTCATGAAGGCGCTGCCGTTTCCGTGCTCCCACTCTGGTATGAATACGTCTGACATTGTAGGTTATCGTCTGTTTTCGTAGTCGGGCAAAGCCGTAACACGCTTCCCCAAACGTGTTACGGCAAACCCAACATGAGTAAACTAAGCTGTGATTATTAAACCGTGAACATAGTGAACTTGAATTTCACTTTGCCTTCAGTCAGTTCGTTGACCGTATAACCCGCTCCCGCGATACTGAACTTTATGTCAATAGTATCCGCAGCGGCATAAGCCTTGGACGCAGTTGCCAATAACGCTCCCGTGTTTATGACTTTGGTGATCTCCGTTTGCGAGTCGTGAAGAGCCGCAGTAGCAAGATAACCGTTGTCATCATCATCATCCCCCACGATGACGTTCAACTGAGCGCCACCACCGGAATCCTTGAATGCTGTGATTAGTTCAGCGCCACAATTGTGAACCACTGATCCCAGCGGGATTGTGTAGGTGAGGGTTACTGCCGTACTGTCGGCAATGACCCCGATATTTGCGATGCTGAAGTCATCGGAAGTGATGATCTTTTCGTCTGTCCAGCCATTCGCTGCTTCTTGATTTGATGTTAATCCCATTGTATTAAGTCTCCTTGTTAAGATTCAAGTTTAAGTTAAGTACCCGTGCGCTTTAGGCGTGCAGGTCAGTGCCGCGATCATCTCGCAGTAACCTCGTTGACCACCTCCTTGATTCTCCAACGCGCTCCGCGATTCTGCGGACAACGTATGTATGGAAACGTACTCAGGATCAACTAGAAGCGCGGATGTAGGAACTGCTGTGCCAGGAGTGGCTGCGGCACGTCCAACCCAAGTTGAGGCTATTACGTTTACGTAACCAAAATCCCCATCATAAATATTTACTGATAAGGTGACCTTCTTGGAGTCAGCAGATTGCGTAACATGATAGGCGTTGCGCGTTGTTGCTGAAGTCCTTGAAAACTCAGAGATGTCTTTCTTGACGGTAGCACCGGCAATTAAGGTTAGCTGACCACCGGGCATTCCGTTCGCTTCGTAAAGGTCTTGAAGAACTCCGTTGAAAAGCGTTTCCGTAATTGGTGTGGTGGCATCTGTGGCTACGCACTGATAGTCAACAGGAACGTCGGCAGGTTGAGATGCATTCCCCAACCACTTCATCATGCCGCGAGTCAAGTACGGTGAACCCGCTCCTTGGTCTTGCTGACGATCTTGGGTTGAGCAAATTGCGGTCTCAAAATCTCTTTTAATTTCTCGCACACAATGACTGATGCTCCGTGCCGTTTCACTTGGCACGCCAGCGGTTGAGACGAGTTGCTGGATATTAGAGACCATGTAGCTGCGTCTGAAGACTTGCACATAGTTTCCTAATTTCGCGCGATTCGCTGCTTTGTCCTCAAAGCTTGTGACATCCTCACCTTCGTTTACGCCGGAGATGTCCGGACTACCGAGGCGGTCTGCCTGAAATTCTACGAAAGTTCCGGTTGCCGTTTCCTTTTTTGCGAGGCTGGTTAATGGAGTTGCCTCAGGCTCAAGCAGTGAAATTGCGTCACTGAGATCCTCCCTATTCCCGCTGGTATTGTAAGTGGCTGCTTTAGCCATATTTTTTGCCCTCCTTGAGCTATTTGATTTTTAAATTTAAGCTGCGACTTTGCTTTTGATTCGCAGATAGTTTTGGTAGTCCGCCATAGCGCCTGACTCTTGGAATTTCGCTTGAGCCGCCGCCAGTGACTTCCGTGCTTTCACAGTTCCCTTTGGCCCTGACGATCTTGCCGGTGCAGCTTCCGTTATTGCGGCTGGTGCAGTCGGCTTCTTCGTCTTCTTAGGCTTCCCCGCAGCAGCTTGTTCTGCCTGTACGGAGCGTAAACCTTTCACCATTAGTCCAACCGCGAAGTTGGAGTTAGGTAAGTGATCTACCAAAGGTTTGTAGAGCGCGCTATTCTTGACCTGCATGAACATCCGGTAATCCTCGCTGTCTGGTTCTCCCAAGAACTGAAAGGTCTGGATGGCTTGCTCGTCAGAGCTAGTGCGTTCCTTGATCCAAGCTTGGCGAGCAGGTGCATCCTTTCGGATTATCTTCCTCGCGTTGTTTCGGATTCTCTTGAGATCGGATTTGGAATACGTTTTGTCAGCATCTTTGACGACGTATTCATTACCTTCGTCATCGTACTGAGCCTCGTTTTCCATTCCTTCCTCCGCCCACTCAATGAGTGAGTTGAGATTTTCCACTTCCGTTAGAAGTTGCTGATCGTTACTTGCCCCGGACAAAGCGTTCTCGCTTAGAAAGGCTGGTGCAGATGCAGGTGGCGGCGCTTGCTGTGCTTGTTGAGCTTGCTCTTGGAGTGCTTGGTTTTCAGCAGCTAGGGCTTTTTTCTGCGCCGTCAGCTTGCCGAACCTTTTCACCGCACTAGCATTCAACTGCTTGGCGAGTGCCGTTGACTCTTCTTCTGAGAGTGAATCAAGGTCTACTTTGAATTTAGAAAGAACATCGGACGTTTCTGGGGGCGGTTCAGCGGAATCCTCCGCGTCTTGCTCCATGACTTCCGTTGCTTCGGGATCGGACTCTTCCGCAGTATCTTCAGCGGCTTCCTCTTCTCCTTCTGCGCCTTCGGACTCTTCTTCCGGTGTCGTTCGCTTCTTCAGTAATGAATCAGCAAATTCTGCCATCGTAAGGTTGCCCTCCGGACTAGTTTCAACTTCCACCGAATTTTGAGAGGTTTCGGAGACTTCCTCTTGTACTGATGTTTCCATAATACTTCAGAGGCGTTTTGCCTCAGTGTTGCAAATTGTAGCTTCCGGTAGTCGGTGTGGCAATCTTATTGCAAGTGACTTGCATTAAGGACTTTTGAGTTTTACCCCAAATTCACATTGTTGCCTAAAATTAAAAATGATCCAACAACCTGCGTAACTCGCTGATTACCAACATGCCCGAAGTTTTTCTCCAGCAAACCGATTCTTTTTTTCTTGTGGGTTTACCCCAAATTATCCCGTTCGCTAAAGCCCCCCCCTTTAGCGGACGGTTGACGTCATGGCACAAAAAAGCCCCTCCCCCGCTATGCGGAAGAAGGGCTATAGCAGTGTGGTGCTATGAAAGTGTTTTAATCATATCCAACTCTTGGTCTATGGCTTCCAGCTTGCCCGTAAGTAGGAAGTGACGGTTGGTCTCCGTCTCCACTCCCAAGTGGCGTATGACCTCTTCCCTCTGAGCTTCACGGAACTCAATGAATTGCTTGAAGTGTGGCTCGTCACGAATGATTGCCAGCGCCTTGATGACTTCACTGGTGTCTAACTCGTGGTAAGTCTTGGTGAGGCTGGATATGAATTTCTTGAGCATTACTTCTTTTTCTTGGCTTTCTTATGGGCGTAGTAGGCGCGAACCTGCTTGGCGCTCAATTGCTTGCCGGACGGGGTTCGGAACTTTCCGTTCTTCAGTTTCTTAAAAGGCATTATCGGGTGGCGTTATATATTATACCTAAGATGAGGAATAAGGTGTCTACTAAAACTTCTCTTTCCAAAAAGAACAGCAGTATGGCAAACACCCAGTACCACTCTTTCTGAAGCTTATTCAATTAACCTGGCACTTGATTCCTTTCTTACACCGCAGCGGCTTGGCCGTATGGAGTAGGGGCAGTGCCTAACCTGCCAATGTTAGCGTTTTGTTTTTGCATGATCTGCATTTGGCGCTGTTTTAGGTACGTTTCTATGCGCCCTTGAAGGGCAGGATCTTGCTGTACCTTTTGGGCGATGTCCGGCTGTTGTAGCCATTGCTGGAAAATTTGTAGTTTTGCTTCGTGTGCGTCACCTTCTTGAACGTTGGGTGGTACACCGGCATAAATCTCTGCGATGGTTTGACGCTCCTCGTCCATTGCCTTGGCGGATGCGGTCTCGGTGGGTAGCATGATGCTCTCAGCCGCTCCGGGCAGTATTTGCCCAACCGCGACCTGTAGTAGCTTCTCCGTGTCCAGCGTGCCGTTCTTGTCCAGCATACCTCCTAGCTCCGCAATTGCCTTCACCCGCTCCACCATTTGCTGGGGGTCTTGGCTTGCCACATCAAAGCTCAACCAAAAATCAAACCTCTCTCCTGCCGCGCCCTTGGCGAACTTCTGAATGTCGTTCACGCCGGTTACACGGAAGAACTCTTCGTCGGGGCCGTACTGCTGGTATAAGTCGTACACTTGATCTAGGACTTGCTTGAGATGCCCGAACACTTTGTCCACCACCGCTTGCTGCTTGGCTTGCGCTTCTATGGGGTCAACACCGGCGGCGTTTCGCCCGAAGTACCGGTCTGCGGATAAAGTAATAAATCTGCGGATTTCAACAGAGCCGGGATCAAACCGTGGGGTGTCTGCAAAGTGTGTCTCGCCGGGTGTGCGATAAGGCACCTTAACTCCTGGGCCCCAAGCACTTGGGGCTCTACCTAGTGGGTGCTCAAGAGGCGGCAAAGTCGCTAGTGAAGTACGGTCAATGAGTGCGTCCGTCTCCACCTTGAGGACTTGCTGAAGACTCTCGCACAACTCAGGGTAGCTGCGGCTTGAGTACATTCGCTTGGAAGTCTCTTCCAGCTTGGAGATTACGAATGGGTATTTGCCTGACCCGTAATCAAGCAGGGTGTGCTTGGCATATAGTTCCGGTACTGCACTGCACATGACTGTGCAGTAGATGCCAGGAATGCCATCTTCATCTAAAAGTCTTTGGTAGCAGTATATTACGTCTATGGTTTGGTCATCCGTGTCGGCTGTATCCAAATCATTCCGCACCCTCCACTCGTTGCCGGTGTCATCCGCTCCACGAGCGTTGGAGTTTATGCACGCCTCCACAAAGTCCTCGTCCCACTTCTCACTAGCCACTTTCGCTTTCAACTGTTCCGGTGTCATCTTCATGACGTGGAAGCAGTATGGGGCTTGCTGGGGGTCTATCGTCCATGATGGGAAGAATACGTCCTCGTCAGGAGTCAGAGCCTTGATGCGCGGTTGGTTAATCACCTGTCGCGTTACGGGTACTGTGGTCTCGCCATCCTTGCGTAATTCGCGGAGCATGGCTTTCCCCTTGGACTTGCTTACCTTGAAGTTCTCCTTCAGTAGCTCCACCAGTTGAGCGTCCATTGATCCGTCAGCTATGATCTGCGCCATGTCCGGCATGGCAGCGGCAATCTCATCCATTTTGATGGCTTGCTGTTGCTTGAGGTCATGGCTGTCCCAATACACGTAGCTAATAGCCAACCCCTGTCCGAACAGGTGGTTTAAGGATAATTCGCACTGAGTATAAAATTCATCCATACGAGAGTTAATTAACCATCGTAGGAAGTTACTGATGACTGCCGCTCGTGCTACGTCGTTGCTTTCGGTTGGCGTAGCTACGATGTGAGCGCGTCTTATGGCATTCATGCACATTGCCACCCTGCAACCGATCAGTTCGTCTGCTAGTCTTACCTCTTGGTCACTTGCGCCATTCCAAGGGAATACCTCGCCTGTGGAGGTCAAAGAAGTGTGCTTCTTGAAGTCGCTGGACTTACCTGCCCATTGGCAGTTACGCACATCCCAGTCCCTCTGGCGGCGGTCTAGCCACTCACCAAGATCGCTCTGTGTAGTCTTGTACGCTTGAATCAGATAATCAACATCCGGTTCTTTACTAGCGTACAGGAGTTCTGGATCGCTTGCGTCCATGTGCAATTGCAAAAACTACAAGCAGAGTCAGTAAGCGTCAATCAATATCCACCACCACCCGTGGTCTGAAGCATGTTGTGGGTCACGTACTCCGCGCCGCTGGTGACGAGGTAGCGAATACAATCGGGGAAGTCTTTGAAATGCTCTGCCGAACCACCCGTTCCCGTATACTCCATGAGACTGGTGATGGTATTGTCGCATTGGTCACTGACGTACAGCTTGGGGCGGTTCTTCTCCGTCAACGGCTCTGCCTCGTCCCAACTAAGTAGGTCGTTTATCGCGGCGCATCCGCTCTCTATCTCCTGTCCCGGCGCGGCGCGGAA
>JGI24006J15134_10001422_pt1 | contig 13620 bp, 10 predicted proteins | sample LinPmetageLP53_FD_15134 | JGI IMG/M metagenome (IMG submission 15134) | reverse complement strand
TTTTGTAGTACTTCTAATACTGGCATTACTGCTTTATCGTGACCGTGGAATTTATCATCTGTAATTATATCACTTCTAATTGTAAAATAAGGTCTTAATGTTTTTGTAGGTAAATTAGTTGCTTCAATTCTCGCACTTATACTTTCTACTTCTACTGGTGCTAATAGTGGATATTTTGTTGTATGTCCTACAGCAGTAAATTGTGCTAGTGTTGGAAAAGGTAAGCAGGGTTTATGATTAGCCACACCTGTTAAAGGACCGAACCATTCGTCTTGAGAACTATTTTCTACGTCTTGATTGGTTGTAATTAAACTTATATCATTTAATTGACCTGATATAACTCTTTCATTAATAGAGCCTTTACTTTCACTTGTATTCAAATCATTATAACTAAATCCACATATTCCCCAAAATGATCTATCCCAGTTTTTTTCATTAATACCAAATTGGTCTAAAAAAATTCCTGAATGACTATCTATAATATTACCTTGTTTAAGATATGGATTATTATAAGCAAACATTTCCGCTGATACTGTTCCGGTTAATTGTAATGGAATAGCATCATAATAAGGTGTAATACTCGGACAAAAATTCCTCAAATCAAATACTTTATTTATTCTATAACAATCTTTACCTAAATTATCTGGAACTGGAACTGGACCTTCTTGTAATGTTCCAGTATCACCTTTACCTTGATTCGCCATTATTAATGTCGCATTATATTTTGCTGTTATTTTTTCTGGAGTATGTAATCCTGAAAAACTAAATCTATCGGTTGTTGTATCAAATGCAAACTCAGGAGCAGACGCACCTATAAATACATCTGTTATAAACTCTCCGACATATTCGGGATTTGCTTGGGCGTACTCATTTCCAGCAGATCCAGGAGGATCACCATCATTAAAAGCTGTTGCGGTTCTGCTATTATTATTATAAAATTTTTTATCTAAAGCAACTTCATATTCTAGTAATGGACTATTACCATTCGTTCCCATAATACCATTATATAATCCTGTAAATAAATTACCATAAGCAGTAGGGTGTGTATCATATCCAAATCTTCTAGTTTTTGTTGTTAATTCTATTCTTGTCGGTGTTGGATATGCACCTACAGTTTTACTTAATACATCTCCCCACCAATCAATAAAATAAGGTGTACTTATTTCTCTTTGTGTTGGAACAAGTCCGGGTTCATATATTCCATATTCATTTATTTGTGTATATATAGTTTGTTTTCTTAACATACTAGGTAATACTGAAGCAGCAGCATTATTAGCATAAGGTATTTGACAAACAAAACTAATACAATCATACACGCTATCTGTATATGTCTTTTGCCAAGGGGGGTCTATATTAGCATTACCACTAAAATCTACTTCTTTTAAAAATCTATTATTTTCATAACTTTTAATGACTTCCATATTATCATTTATAGTTCCAGTATAACCTGTATCTGGATATACTCTTTTACCTGTATAAGGACCTGAACTAGCAACCTTCGGAACAAATTGACAACTACTTGGATTTCTTATAGCAAATCCACCCCATAAATTTTTACCTACATCTTCTGCTAATGTTTCTGGAGTAGATCTATATGGAACATTTTTACCATTAGGATAAACTTTTCCATCAAACTCTTCTTGTGTCATATTTTCCCAATCTTGACTATCTGCTATATCTTTAAAATATTTAACAAAAAAAGGAAAACTAGAAAAATCTTTATCATTTGTATCTATTGTTCCATTAGCAGTCCCTTTATCAGTAAAACTACTTACTATATTATCATATCCAAAACTAGTGCTAACAAAATCAGCATCCGGCGCTGTTGCTTGAAAAGCGTCGCTTGTTGGACTAAAAAATGTAGGTACTGCTGTAGAACCGCTTAATGAAGGTAATCCCATTTCTTTCGGTGTTTCTTCATTTTGTTGACCTTGTAAATGAAATAATCTGTGTGTATCGGGTGTAATTAATTCACCATTATAATTATTTGAAATAAATTGTGAATTATTAGCATAATAAAATGAATCAGTAGATACAGTATTTAATCTCATTAATTCCGGTGTTCTTTCTTGTGCTTTAAAAAATTTAAATATTTTTTTTAAATTATCTAAAGTCCATTCCATACTTGTATTAATTACTGTATAGGGTGTAGGTAATACTTGTGTTCTATTCACATATCTAGTAATTGTTACTGGAGTATTAGAAGGTATTTGGACTCCTGTTGTGCCGTCAAATGTTACATTAAAAAACGCGCCACCAACAAAATCCGGTCTATTTACTATAGCAGTAACCTTACAAACAGCACCACCTTCAGTTGCTACTAATGGATGTGTAGGACATTCTATTGTTATATCGTATAATGTTAAATCATAATCACTAAATATAGGTTTTGTTGTTTCCATTAAAACATTAAATTCAGGAAATCCTTGACCTGCTATTGTTGATGTATTATAAGTAATTGCTTGGGGGGATGGACTACCATTATTTTCAGTCCATAAACCAAAAGGGTTTTCTTCTAAAAAGTTTGTAAATAATGGATTTAAATTATCTCTGTGCCAANNATCNTCAACTACACTTGGAATATTTGCTACATTAGGATATCTTATTGTATCTACATTTGGATAACTAGGTATATGAAATATAGGTAATTGATTTGTAAATGAACCTGTAGGAGTTTTTAAATAATATTTTAATGTATCTGTATATCCAGTCATACTGGGTGCAACTGTTTGTGGATTAGTTAAAGCAGTCATTTGAGGTAATATAGCATCTCTTAATTCTAAACCACTAATATATAATTCCGGTCGTTTAATACCTATATATTGAAATCCTGCCTCATACATCTTAACAAGATTACCTGAAGTCCCCGGAAATTGACTTGCTCCAGTAGTTCCATACCAATCATTTGCCGGTCCTAAATTTGTATCTCTATAAGCAGCACAATTAAATAATTTATTAGTTGCTGTTTGATTACTACTACCTCCATAAGGCATTACACAATTTTGTCCCCATAAGTTATTAACAAATTTAATACCATCATTTTTTATTTGAGTATTTTTTTGTAATTGATCTGTTATAACTGAACCTATTTCACTGGGACTATTAAATCCTAATGGAACATCTAATTGTAATAAATCTCTAATTTTAATTAATTTAACTGTATAACCATATAAATCACGATATTTATTAACTGCCGTATCAAATACAATACCATTTATAGTTTGTATATCACTTGGAATCCCAACATACCTAACTTTTGGACGACCGAATAACATACATCTTGAACCATCTTGGTGGGGTTGTATTGCTGGAACTGACCTAGTATTACCAGTTATACCTAACCGACAATAATCAGCATATAATAATTTAGTTCTATCTTGTGCTAAAGGTAATCCATTATCAGCAACATTTACTAATGTTTGTGTAGTATTTCCTCTAATAGTAGTCCACGCAGTAGCATCATTATCAGTTCCTAATGTATATCTTAAAGGTAATGTCTGTATATATTCACCATTTAAACTTGTATAATAACTTACGACAATATTTGCTTGATTATCTTTTACATTTTGAATAGTCTTTGGAGTTTCTGTAATAGTTACACCAGCAGAATCTCTTCTTTCAATATCCCCATCATAAAAAGGACCAGTTAAGATATCATTCGGTAAAGGTATAGGAATTGTATTCGTAATGTTAAATGTTTGTTCTTCTTGTATTACATCACCTTTAAATTCAATTGTAGAATCTTCAGCACCTAAATCACTAACAAAAGCAGAATGTACTGAAATTTTATCACCTAAATTTAATTTAACTCCACTTGATACTTCATTCGTCCATTCAGCATTAGATTGTGCTTCTCCGACTTGTTGTGAGTTCTGACGATTTGCCTCCAATATGATTGTATCAACATAACCGGACATATTATTAATATTATATATATATTAATAAGATAAAAAAAAAGTATAAAAAAATTTAATAAAGATTTATGCAATTCTTTTTTTAGCAATTTCATAATATTCATTTTCTAATTCTATACCTATATATTTACAATCTAATTGTTTACAAGCAACTCCAATACTTCCAGTTCCCATAAATGGATCTAATACTACTTTATCTTTATTTACTATATTTTGTAATATATGTTTATGTAAATCAACTGGTTTTTCTGCTGGATGTGTTTTTGTATTTGCTTTTACTGCTTTATATTTAAATATATCGCCAGTTCCACATTTTATACATTTCATATTCATTCGCTCACCACATAATATCATTTCGTGCTGGTGTCTAAATGTATATCCTAAACTACAACTTATTTTATCCCATATAAAACATCTCATTTTTTTTACATAAGGAAATAGATGAATATAAAATAATGGATAACTATCACTATTGCAATAAATCAATAATATTCCATCATCTTTTAAAACTCTATCTATTTTTTCTAAAAATCTTTTATAAAAACTTTCTAATATTCCCATTTCTGATAATGATTTTTTATATTTAGTTAATGTTGATGAATGTTGTGGTGGAATATAAGGTGGATCAGTATAAATAATATCAACACTATTATCTGCTAATTCATCTAATAAATCTAAACAATCACCATTTAATAATTTCATATATATATTAATAAGATAAAAAAAAAGTATAAAAAAATTTAATAAAGATTTATGCAAAAACCGGAGTTAATACACCATCATTTAGACTCGCCATCCTTACNACTTCAAGGTAAACCCTCCAAGTAAATGAATTAGCAGGAAGACCTCCCCAAGTATCATATAGTTCAATACCTCTGCTGTTGATTCGTTCATTACGATTTAGTCTATCTTCTACAAATTGTAATTTAGTATCTAAACTAGTGTTTAGTGCTCGTCCCTGAACATTTTCAGTAGTAATTAAATCTTGTTCTCCAGAATATTCATCCTTACTGACAAATGGATTAGAGCCGTGTGCTAATGCTAGATTACTAAATAGACGAGCGCGATTAGTAATATCAATAGGATATAGGTAGTTATCATTATATCTAATATTATGAGATAATACTCCCATATTCCTTGATGCTGTTGCTGCTGCTGCTCTATCAATTAGAGTTCCTTGCGCGTTGTATACATTAGTTAATGATTGTTCGGCTGTTCCCTTTGCTTTATCTTCTGATAACATATAAAATACTTTATTTACAATTCTACCAGCACCTCCTACATTTTGGATAACAATTTGAGAAGTGCCACCGGCGTTATCAACCGTCCTTTTATTTAGTCTATAATCAACATAAGTAAATGACATTTGAGAATTAGCATTTGCATAAGATTCCATCATTTCCTGAGGGTAATAAATATAATCAGCAATCATACTAACTTGTAATGAGTCTATATGGAAATCAGTAGTGTGGTCTGCTACAGTAATACCTCTTTTATGACTATCAGCATAATGTATTTCTAAATCAATATCTTCTTTAAACATATAAAGTGGTAATTGATTCATTTTAAGGAAGGGGAATAAATCGTTTAGAGCAATTTGGAATACTGGAGAAGTTTTAGTTCCATTTTTACTATCACCTGCACCAGCAGCACCGCTTTCCATTTGACAAACTCTTGGAATACTATTCTCAAATGCTGCTGCTCCACCACTTTCATCAACTTCAATACCAAAATCTAATGTATATTTCTGAGCATCAGTATCACTTTCATCATTATACGACCATTTACGACACATCATTCGTCCAGTAGTAAATGCTTCCCTTTGTTTATTATGTTGAGGATTAATAAAACTAGATTGATAAGAAGAAAAATGACCGAAATCACTAGTTTCACAAATAGTTTTATTACCTGCTTTTAAAACACATCTATCAATTATGGCGTGTACTCCAACATTTAAAGGAAACGAACAAACACCAGCAGTATGATTTTTTACATCTACAGCAAAAGTTAATTTTGAATTTGAATGAAGTATCCCTTTGTTTTGTAGGCGGAATCTTGTAAATCGCTGGTTAAAAACGACTGGTTCTAAAATATCGGTTTCTACATCCATTTGTGTATTAACCTGTGCTGGTCCTATTTTCATAAGGTCGGGAACCATACCTGCTTGTGGTGCGGGAGCGCTTGAAGATTGTTGACCTGAATTCATACTATCCATTATATATATATTAAATATATATAATAAAAAAAAATAAAATTTTAAAAATGACTATTTATCATAACTCAGTTGATTACTTGAATTCCTGATTGATTGAAAACAACGGTATTTTTATGATGTACAAACATATAAACTGCTTGGGGATTGTCCGTAATCAGATCCATATCCATATTTATTCCAAAATTAGTTGAACTAAAATCTACACCTTGATTAGAAATACTGTCAAAAGCAACACCGATTCCATAATTGATTCCACCATCAATTACCTTTTGGTCAGAAGTTACAATACTAGAACCAATAGAAGGTAAAACCATATTTTCTGGTTTCAGTAAATTCCTGCGATTTTTAGCAAATGAATGAATAGCATTCATATAGTTTCTAATGATTTGACCGTCTGGGTTTCTGCTTGTAGAATCTACTTGCTGAACTGTATCAACATTATATTCTAAAGGCATTCTTTCACCTCCACGAGTAAATACTAATGATTTAACATATGCTACTGCACCGGTATCACCTTGATTACGATTATAACCAGTAACCATACCATTAAAGTTTCTGTTGTTAATAGCAGCAGCATTAATGAAATTACAAAATACACTTAATACTTTGGATAAACCTAATGAAAAATTAATAATTGCATTCGCAGAATTAATAGTTGTATAATAACTACTAATAGAATTGTATTCAAAAGTATTTCCTTTTGCTCCACCACTTTGTAAACTGGATAATTCGTCTGGTGCTGGCGATTGAACTTCACAAGAAAGCGACATATTTTGATATTCATAAAAAGCAGTTGAAATAGCAGTTGTTCCACCATCATCAGAATATAATACATTACTATCCGGTGCTAAATGAACTTCAATTAGTAATCCACCAAGACCCCACTCAGAAGCAAGTGGAATATTTTTAGTTCCATTAAATAATCCACAAGGTAGACTTAGGGAAAAAGTGCTTGAACCAGTAGTAGATAAATTTACAGCATTATCAACAACCGCTTTTTTAACTGCTACACTATTTAGTACTTGTAAATCATCTTGATTTTTATGGGATAGACCATCACCTAAATCACTTGTGACTCCAAGGTAAGAAGCCATAAAACGATTGTAATTACGAATATGTTCTATAGTTTGATTTGTTCGTTGCGATTTAATGACTAGTTGGTCTATAGTAGAATATAAACTAGTTCTTCCATCCATATTCAGTGCAGCATTAGCAGAACCTAAAGCACCAGCATCATTTAGAATACTGAAATTACCTACAAGTCTAAGGGATTGACCTAGTAGAAATCTTTGCTGTTCTCCAATTATAAATTGAACGACCGGTTGTCCGTTGCGAAATGATAGTTTTCCATCAGAAGTAATATTAGAAGGCACAATCTCTAAATACTGATTACTCATATTAATTATATAATTATATAATATATAAAAAATTTAAAAAAAAAATTAAAAAAATAAATGGTTATATGAATTTATATTTTTTATTCCATTTATACTTGAAGACTAATTCCGTCGCCACGAAATTCTATACGCCTTAGATGCGAGACGAAATTGTTCCATAATTTATTTTTAGTAGGAGCAGTGCTTTCGTTGTATTCTAATTGTAAATTAAAATCTCTTCCAACAGCATCATAAACTCCATTATGTAGCGATAAAGCACGACCGATTACAAAATTAGTATTAAACTCCCTAAATGAAAATGGAGTGATATTAGACATACTTAATGCTTTTTCTAGTTCAATAAGCGGTTGTTGTGAAATACTTACTTGAGAACTAGTTTTGGATGTATCTACTCGCCGACTCGGATTTAGTTTTCCATCATAAAAGAATTGATAATTTGTTAGATAATCTACAATTCCATTCATACCAGATTTATCACTACATTCAAATTTATCAGGGGTGCTGACCGCCGTTGCTTCTTCAAATGTAATATAAGTTTTACCAGCGGAAGGAAGACCACCAGATATCGCCGTATAAGGTTGATAAACCGTAGCATCCGTCGGAACAGATAAAATAGCTTTTGCCCTAGACATATTAAGAGGAAGTCTAATATTTGCAACCCTATCACTTTGTAATTGAGAATATTTGTAATTAGTAAATGATAAGAAGTCATAATTCATACTTCCACCTTCTTTCATCATACTCATCATTTTAGATTTATAACCTTGGGGCATTTCTAGTTGCTGTAAAACTAATTCTACATTAGATATAGTATAATCAAAAGCAGTATAATCTGTTCCGACACTAGTGCTGAAAACAATAAAATTGTTTGAAGTTACATCAGCAGCAGTAGCAAGTAATTTACCACCAGTTCCTTTCATTACTAATTTAACAAATCCACCATCTATTACAATTTCATCTATTACAAAAGTATCAGCGGGTTCTACATCAACAACAGTAGCATCTAATTCTGCTGCTGCCGTATTAACTTTAGCAAATCCAATTTTTTCACCTACACAGAAAGGACAGTGTTCTACTTTAGTCATTTGTGTATTAGCTTTTGCTAAAAATATAGTAGTAGCAGCAACAGAAGTTCCACCACCAGTTCCAGCACCACCAACAATAGGAGCACCAGCAGCATCAATACCGTGGAATACTGGTTTAGAAAGTGCTTTAGTATTTAGTCGTGCTGTATCTAATTGACGATATACACGATTACCAGATTCTAATTGAATATCTAATACTAATCCTTCTGTTAATAGTGTAGGTAATACTTTATTAGATGAAAATAGACCAGTATTAAGGGGTAGTTGAACTTTAACGGTTTTGAAATTAGTATTGTTAAAAACAGTTCCAGCAGCATTAGAAGAAACATTTTCAAAATAAAGATTTTTTGCTGGGTCATTTTTATGGGATTCTGTTGTTCCCCTTTGACTTCTAGTAGCAACTGCGTGACAACTTGAACCTTCGGTTAATGCTCGTTTAGCACGAATAACATCATTAGTTTCATAAGTATATTTAACATTAGTTAAAACATTATAATCTTGATATTCTTCTAATAGAATTTTACCAGCACCTCCAGAATAAATTCTAACATCTTTCAGTAAAATTTGTGCTCCAAGAGTTTCATCTAATTGTAGATATGTTTCGTGTGTAGCACCTGTCGGAAGTTTAAGTTTTACATCAAACTGTAGATATGATTCTTTTGGTTGTATAAATTCAACTGTAGATGGAACTTCAACAACTACTCGCTGACCGCCTTTATATTCTAAACCATTAGAACTTGGAATACTAACCGATTTTTGGGAAATAGGTATTTTATCTTCACTGGTCCAAAACGAATCTTGCTGTACCGAACTCATAATATATAATACTATAAAATATAAAAATTTAAAAATAAAAAAAATTTTAAAAAATCACCAGAGGTAATTTAAACTCCAATATGCTGGACTTGTTTTATCTTTATATGCAAAACTTCCATCTTTTCTTTTAATACCCATCATTCTTGCTCTAAATGATTTTCTTTGTTCTTTACTTGCTTTACCACTTCTCCAGTCATCCATCCCTGCTGCTCCAAAATGAACTGTTTTATAACCTTTTTTATTATCTGCTTTTACATATACACTAAATTTTTTACCTTTTGGTGTTGATTTACCTTTGAATGGCTGGTTAAGAATTGGTTTACCTTTTTTATCTAACGGCATTATATATATATATAAATATAATAAATAAATTTATCATAAATTTAAAATGAACTACTCCCTCCAATTAATTTATGACTATCTGTTTGTGCTGATGCTAAAAATCCAGTTCCAGCTAAACTCGGTGGAACTTTAGTTGCTTGAATATTTTTTTGATAATTACCTTTATCTGTTGCTTGTGATGCTTTTTGGTCTTTTACAGATTGAACTGTACCATCTATAGCACCAGCGACCGATACTGCTGCTGCTACTGGTTCTAAAAATGGTAGAGCAATAGAAGCAATATCTAATACAGTTCCTCCAACAGTTAAAGCATTAGATACTTTATCACCAGTAGAAGCATCTTTCTTACCAGCACTAAAAAATCCAGCACCACTTCCCAAACCTTCAAAATCTTTAATAATATCAATACCTCCACCAATATTTCCTAATGCTTTAGTTACTCCTACATTTGCTAATGACCCTTCTGCTGCTCCAGTTAATCCTTTGACTATACCACCTTTAAAAGTTCCACCTGCTTTTTCAGCATCTTCGCTTATTGTTCCAGCATCTTTAACACCTGCTTCTGCTGCTGGTGCTAATGTTCCTTCTGCTGGTGGTGTTGATACTTCTGCTGGATCCCCTTCTGTGGGTGCTTCTGGTGCTTCTGCTGCTTCTGCTGGTGCTGGTGCTGGTGCTGCTGGTGCTTCTGGTGCTTCTGGTGCTTCTGGTGCTTCTGGTGCTGGTCCTTCTGCTGGTGCTGTTGCTGGTTCTGGGTCGCCTTCAGTTCCAGTAAAATTAGAAGTAATAGATTTAACAACACCAACCGCTTTATCTTTAACTGCTTGTGCTGCACCTTTTACTGAACCAATAGGGTCACCAACCGCTTGTTTTATAGAACTTCCAGCATCACTAATATCTTTTTGTGCTAAACCAGTATAAGATAAACCTAATTCTTTTGCTCGTGTACCTTGTCTATAATAAGATGCTACTGCTCCGTGAGTTCCTAATACATCAGTAACACCGTGGAACCAATCTTCACCTTGACCTATTTCTTTTTCTTGTTTCTTTTTACTCTGCCAACTTTCAAAATTCTGTTTATTTTCTGCTCTTATATTATCATTAGCATCTGACGCTGCTTCTAACAATTGATTACCTTGTTCCATACTACTCATTATGATATATATATAATATAAATATATAAATTTTAAAAATATTATTTTTTAATATTTTCTGTTTCATCTGTTTCTATATCAACTTTTACTTCTTCTTCATTTTTATGACCTCCAACTAATACAACCTTATCAAAATTACTATACATTAAAGGTGGATTACTTTGTAAATCCATATAACAAAAATTATATTTTTCTGGAGTTGCTAATCTATAATATTTTAACCAATTATCAGCACCACCAAATAAATCGCCATATTCTTCTGCTACTGCTAATAGTTCTTTTTGATTAGGAAATGGAGAACCGATAATTACATCAGTAGCATTTGCTCTAACGACTGGACTTACACTACCTTTAAATTTCTGACTACTTATAACTAATAATTTAATATTAAAATGACGATATCTACTACATAAATGATTTACTTTACTTTCCCTTTTAATTGAACCTAAACAATCATCCAATATTAATGCAGTTTCCGGTTGGTCTTTTTTTTCAAACCCTTTTTGTCTATTAATTAAACCATCAATAATACTATCATCATAATAATCATATACATTAAAAGCTTGATTTAAAAATCTACTTGTAACATCATTTTTAATTGTATTACTAATTATCTGAACATCATCAAAAAAATCTTGTCCGAAGAAATTATCATTTAATAATAAATTACTTATGATTGTACTCTTTCCAGTTTTAACTGGCGATATCATTAACATTAATGCACCACCACCCGGACATCCACAACCTACATCTGGAAGATGAGGATGATGATACTTTGCTTTTACTCCTTCTGGTTCCACAACTGGTAATACTTTTGGAACAATCTTAGGATTTAACTTTTTATCCATTATATATTATATATGATATATTATTTTTATAAGTTTAAAACTCAAAAATAAAATATATGTATATCTTATTATGGGGATATTTGATGAATTATTTTCCGAATATGAATTATCTGACGAAGACGATGATTATGACCCTTATGATACAACTGGAAAATACGGACAATATGGAACTTGTAAACGCGGTGTAAATTTTAGTTCTACAAATTGGTGTTGTATGGAATGTGAAAGGGATAGAATGCGTAGAAGAAAACAATACAACCAAATGAAAGAAGAATGGTTAAATAATCCAAGTTTTAATTTAAATTTTAATTATGATATAAATAAAAAAAGATTTTTTGATAATGATAATTGTTTTAATGATTTCAAATATACAGTTGTAAATGAAGACCCTATATTACAAATAGATAATGATTGGAAAATATTAGGGTTGATACCCCCAAAAACAAAAGAAGAATTAAAAAAAAAATACAGAAGATTATGTTTACAACACCACCCAGATAAAGGTGGTAATTCAAAAGATTTTATTAAAATTACAGATTCATACAATACACTTTGTTCGGTTTGTTAATTATTTTGTAATCCAATTATAGATTATATCACGATTTTTCTTAATAGGAAACCAATAAGATAAACCAGTAACAATTCTACCCATTACTAATATTGAGAATGGGTCATCAATCCGAGCGACTTCCCCTTCATCATCTAAAAATTGAAGTGTCATACCATAAAATTTACGACCATTAATTTTACATTCATTTTCACAATTATTATGTTCTAATATTTTTAGTTTTTTATTTTTGTAAGATTTTTTCCAAGACTTTACATCTACTTTCATAAACATTTTTTTGTCTTGATTTAGTAAATGACAATCGTCTTGTTTGTTATAATTCCAATACATACACAGTAAATCTGGTTTATTCATTACTTTTTTGTGTTCTTTTGTTTCAAAATGACTTGTTGTAAGAATCGGCATAATTTATATGATAAGTTGTTTTTCTTGTTTATATGATATTTATTTTAAAATGTAATCAAATTAAATCAATAATTTATATAGAATTAATAGTATTTAATATATTATGTTTTCAAATTAAATGGTTAAGGTATTCATTTTTGATATATGATATATTCTTTTGCATAATAAGTGTATTTAGATTTTTCATATTTGTTGAATTGTAATAGTGGTCCTTTGATTGAATGAAGTGGATGATATCTATATCGGTTATTGATATTGCGAACATCCAAATTGTTTTTATCGGGGTCTCTCATAAATTTATATCCATTAATACAATATACATATTTATTGTTATTGATTAGTTCATTCAAATATTTTATGACATCTTCATCTTGATGATGTTGTAAAACATCTTTTACGATAACCAAATCAAATCCCTTTGGTGTTTCTTCAGTTTTGATAAATTTAATATTATCATCTTCATATTGTTTATTTTCTGTAATAACTTTTTGTACTGTATCAATACCAGTATATTTAATGTTCTTGAAATCAAGATGTTGCATTATATTAAAATCTCCACAACCATAATCAGCGACAGTAATTATGTTATTTGATTTAATGAAATCATTTATTTCTTGAATTAGTTTATATTGTCTTTTTGTATAATTACTCCCTGAACCAGATGAACCAGTTGTCCAGATATTCTTTTTGTAAATATCATCAAAAGAGTTTATCATATTTTTATTGTTCATTATTTCTTCGGTTTTTTGAGTAAGTTGAATAATATGCGTTCAAATTAATGCTTTATATAGAATTTCAACAAAATAAAATAGAATAATAAAAGATAAAAAATTTTATCATAAGAATCAGCGATAAAAAAAAGAAAAGACAAAAAAACAA
>JGI24006J15134_10001420_pt1 | contig 13631 bp, 9 predicted proteins | sample LinPmetageLP53_FD_15134 | JGI IMG/M metagenome (IMG submission 15134) | reverse complement strand
AAAAACTTTTATAAAAAAAAAAAAAAAAAAAAATAAATATAAAAAAAAAACTATATATAAATATTACTATGACTTCCGACTATTTATATTTTCGTAAACCTGCTGGATATAAAAATTTATCTACTTCACAATCCAAACCTGTTAAACAAATTGATTATTTAGGTTTGTATAGTAAATTGGCAACTTGTACTATAATTTAAAAAAAAAACAATTTATAAATAGTAACAATGCCTTATATGAATAAATCACTTACTGACTCTTGGAGCACTCCAATGACTTTAAAAAATCAACTAAATGAAGAATTTAATTTTGATGATTTTGACCCCTGCCCATTAAACGACAATCCTGAATTTGATGGTTTAAATATAGAATGGGCGAATAAAACTTTTATAAATCCACCATATTCAAAATTAGGGTCTACCGTCAAAAATGGATTGGGTTGGATAGAAAAAGGACACATAGAAGCACAAAAAGGAAAATTGGTGGTTATGTTAGTTCCAGCAAGAACTGACACTAAATGGTTTCACGAAATAGTTTTAAAAAATAATTATGAAGTAAGATTTTTAAAAGGACGATTAAAATTTGGAGGTTTAAAAGGTTCTGCACCTTTTCCTAGTATTTTAATTATTATGAAATAAATTTAAGCAACTAATGCATATCTTACTGATACTGTGCCACTAAGAGCATATTTAACTCGCCAATATCTTGCTAATGTGGCAAATTCACCTGAAAAATCATAACCACTATAATTAGAATAAAATTCGTGGTGGGAATCGTGCCAAGTTGAATTATCATTTGATACTTGGATTATTACATTTCCACTTGCTCCTAAATTTCCAAAGATCGCCGCATTCTTATATAGGTTTGAATCAACTGATGCTGAAACATCGCCACTAGTTACACTTTGACTGGATGCTATATTACCATTGGTTCTACTTACTCCTTGTGATGTGGTAAGAGTTCCGGATAAAGTTGTATTTATGGTGTCTAACTTACCGGCAGCAGTAGAATCGGCAACTGTTAAAGAACCCCCTAAAGCACTGTTAATACTTGATAGAGAACTTTGAGCGGTAGAATCACTTACTGTTAATGTTCCGCCTAATGTGCTGTTTATGGTGTCTAACTTTCCGGCAGATGTAGAATCGGCAACTGTTAAAGAACCGCCTAAACTTGAATTAATAGTATCTAATTTGGTGTGAGTAGAAGAATCAGCAACCGACAATTTATTATTGCCATCTACTTCTAATGGCACATTTTTATTGTTGGAAGTATCACGTACATAAATCTGTGAATTGGGCATTGTATACTGTTAAACAATATTTTATTTATTTTTTTAAATTTTAATCATCAAAATCTGAATCATCACTATCGAATANTGGNGCGTGATATTCTATAGGTGCTAAATATTCAAACATTTGAGGTGTATAATTTATTGGAGCATTTTCTTCTAATATTTCCTCTCCTCCTGCTTTTAATTGTTGTGGTGTTGGGTCAGTATAATAATTATTTCTTTCTATTACATAAACAACCGATGAGTTGGCATCCAGATTTTCTGGAATTGTAAAATCATTATTATATATTTTTGTTTTTATTGATGTTATTGTACAATCTTGATCTATGGTTAATGTAACCGCACTTTCTGACAAATCAAAAGCATATCCAAAAGAACTAAACTGCCTGGAACAAATACCAATAATTGGAAGTTTAGTGCCCTTACCACCATAATATTCAGTTGTTGGGAATGATGAACCTATTAAATAAAATGGGGATGCGGTGACTTTGGGTCTTGATGCTCCGTAAACAAAATCTGATTCTATGATGACGGCAAATTGGAGAGCAGGTGCCCACAACGAACAATATGATTTAATTGGATTAGAACCATTGACCGCAATATCAAGATTGGGTAAATTTCTCAAAATGGTTGAATATATCAAATCATTTGAATAAAATAAATATGGAGCACTTGGATTATCACCAACTAAAAAAGTATTTAATTGTTGTGTTGTATATCCTAATGAATTCCAAAAACCTAAACCATCTAAAACATAATCCGGGATTGGTGTAGGATAATTTAAACCACCGTTAAATAAATCAAATAATGCTGTCGTATTATTGGCGTTTGGTTGTTCTGAACTTAAGGAACTTATATAAATACCACTTAATGCACTTGTTATACCTCCGGTACTATGTGCATTTATTATGGCACTTGGCACCGCTTCTTGTCCTACTAATGTCAAACTACCTCCACTTTCATCTGTTGCTGGTCTGTATGGCGTATAAAGAAACGAAAAACCGAATAAATTTTTTTCATTGTCATATGAGAAAGTAGGATTTACAGCACCTACCCAAATTTTACTTTGTCCGCCATACATAAGGGTATTTAAATATGATCTGTTTTGATACATAATCGCAGATTGATTTGCTACTCCTCCATTTCTATTCCACGCTATGGGATCTAAAATTCTATTATGAAATGTTTGACTTGGATTTATATTTGTCATATCAAATTGGTCGTTATAAGTTCCATCATTACCCATAGTAAATAATTTGGCACCAATCAATCTAAATAAGTGTATTCTTCTATCATTTTTTATGGCGGTTGTTCTATTTGATTCATANTTAAAAGGAAGTAAATANTATTTCATATCTTTACCACCTATTGAAGTGATTGCTCCTGTTGTTGGGTCGTGTGATTTAAAAAAAGAATCAGTCCAGGCAGTGGTTAATTTAGTTGTTAAAGAATTCGCAATTGTTTCAGGAAAAAATCCGTAAGTCAATTCAGGAATATATGTATGGATAAAATTACCCCTTATGACATTATTTCCTGTTGTCCAGTTTCTTTCTCTATCTGTCACTGTTGTTGATGTTCCTTCTTTTTGTGAATAGTCTTCTGTTGTATAGTGTAAAATTTCATCTATCAAATCCGCAATTCGGTTGTTTTCATAAAACCCTGCTGGAATTGTAATTTGTGATTTATATTTTTTTATATATAATAAATCTTCTCTCCATATTTTATTATCAAAATCTGCTTGAGTATAACCTGCTAATTTTGGAAACCTACAATCACCAGACTCATTTTGGAAATATACTGATAAAACTGGTTCATTGTATCCACTACCTATAATATATTCAACACCTGAAATTGTATTTGGTGGAGTAACTGGTTGAGCACCAAAACCATATTGATATGGAACCGGCATCGAACGGTTGGCAGGATTTGTCATATCACCTGAACCAACATATGCACAAGATACTCCGAAATTGTGGCGGATTCTTCCCTCAATTGCCGCATTTGATTTACCTGTAGTTGAATTAATCGCCAACTGGTCGATTCCGGTGCTTTGTGCTGTTCCTGCCCCAAAGTTTCTAACTTTATAAGGTGACGCTCCTGCTTGATGTGCATAAGGAATATATAATCTATGTATATTTCCTGCTTGTGGTGTATATGATTCTACTTGATCGTTGTCAGGATTCATTTTTACTACTGCCCCAACATCTTTATATAATTCTGTATTTACTCTATCAAATTGAACTGTTTCAGGTCCGACATTTTGTTGTTGTGTAAAATATCTTGGGTACCAATACCAACCACCCTGTTGAACATTTAAAGTTAAAGGTGTTACAGCAGGAAGTATTACACCAAGTGCGGGTGTAATAAAAATTTGATATTGGTTAGGGGCACCAGGTATTAATAAAAGAACACCTGTTATTTCCGCGGTAAATGTGCTGCCTACATCACTAATTTCAGAATTTAATCGGTATTTTGCCTTAAAATCTTCTATATTTAACATTGAATGAACATATAATATCCCATCCCCTGCTGGTTGTTCTAGAATTGTTGTATCACCAGTGGGAGTAAAAATACCTGGTTTAATATCATCAAAATGAACCCAAGAAGTAAAAACATCTTTGGGGAATCCGTCAGAATATCCTAATGGATACATATTGGATCCACCACAACTCCATAAGAAACTTAAACCCATATTGACCTCACCGCTCATATCTTGAATAGATGTATCTGCCAATTGCCCAAATGCTGGGATTTGTCCTCGGTTATAGGAATTATTTAATGGTTTATAATAATTTTGTCCATCGGCATCTATTCCCTGGGTTTGAGTTAATGGTGCACTATTTACTCCAGCAGTTCTGTTTTGATACTTTATGTTATTGTATCCATTTTCTTTTTCAGGTCTACCGTGTCTGCTTGAAAATGAATCAGTACCGGGGAATACATCGTTTTTGTGTTTGTAAGAACTTGGATTTATAAAATCTTGGACGTAACATTGACTAATCTCCATTGGTTTAGTAATATTGGCAACTGGGTCATAAACATCTACATATTTATAATTTGTTGCTGCTACTCTTCCGACAACTGATTGAGGACCAGCACGCCATTTAACATCTCCAAAAACTTCATTTGTTGTATATACGGCACTTGGTTCGTTTTCATCTTGCCAATATGTAAAATTGGAAATATAATAAGTTGAAACATAATCACCAACTTCTAATTTGTCTTTTTCATAAAAATTCTGTTTTACAAAATTGCCAGTTGTTCTTTCGGTATACACTCCTCTAAATTTTGGAAAACAGCAAAGTTTTGACATATGGGCAATATAATATTCTTCTGTCATATTTCGAGCATTCCATTCTGTTAAAGTTCTTGATTTAATTTGGTTTACATCATTTACTGCCAATGAGGCAATACCGCTGGATGTATCAAAATATGAACCTATTTTTATGGCATCATCATTTGCTATAAATTGATAAGTATTGGTATTTGGTGTAAGATTTCTATAAGTATATCTATCACATAATAAAGTTCGATTTTCAACATAAGTTGCAAAACCTGTAGGAATATCTATATTAGGGTTTACTGGTTGAGCGTTTTTATTTAAAGAACAATATGGCGGTTCTACACCAAAATTATCGGTGGCATATGCTGGTTGTGCTATATCTCCTAATTTCATTTGAAATGCTGAAGCGTGATGTGCATCTGTTGATGGTGGGAATTTTACAGTATCCGCATTTACATACATATGATAATCAATAGTAAGTGGTATATCCTTATTTACTGATATATCATTGCCATCACCTAACTCAGAAATAAAAGAACCTAAAAGACGAACTGTATCCCCTTTATTTAATTTAATACCTTCATTCCATTCATTTATCCATTCTGAGTTGCTTATAGTATGAGATGCATTAATACGAGAACACTCATAAACTTGGTTTTGAGTTGACATTTAAATTAATAATATATTTTTTTTTTTATGTTATTATTTGGTACATATTTTAAAAAATATATATTTTGTTATATTAAAAAAAAAAAAATGGATGAAGGTGAATTACTTGAAATGGGTCGTAATTTGATACAAAAAAATGAAGAGTTGGAATTAAAAGAAAAAAACAACTTATTGAAATGGTCTAAAATCCATAAAGAATTAATGACAATCTATGCATTTGCCAAGGATTTAGATATACTCACTGAAAATCAACCAGGTTTTCCAATGATACTAAAATATTTAATTGAAAGGATTAGGGGAGTTTCGTCGACTTTATGTTTTCCGGAACCTACTGATATTCCGATTTTTAATGTGACATTCGAAATGTTTGATGGGGATCTTTAAACAGCGGAGCGCTATAAGTGAGTATCGTAGATACGATACTTATACCATTGCCATACCATCCGCCACTTTAACTCCTAGTTGAGTAATTATAAGTGATCGGCGGTGTTCAATAAAGAAGGTCAAATTAATTGCTGCTTTTCGCACATCAGCGCCAACTGCTGATTCAATCTTAGCACAACTGTATCTGAATTCAATAGGAGCAGTAGATATTAATGTTCCATTACCTACTGCATTACCCATTTCATTATATTTATCTAAGTTAAGACCAATAACGTGAGCATTACCTCCCATAATTCTCTGAGTAAAACAAGATGGTCCGTTGGTATTATCTACTGTGCCCGCGTCCTGTGTATTACCAAGAATTGATAAAGCATCAGCATTGAAGTTGAGAGTGTCAAACTGTGCTGGATAGACTTGCCAATTATTCTCACAATGTGATGTATAGTGATGCTGTAAAGATGGGTTCTCAACATCCATATTGTATAATCTTTCGTTATTTACAATAAAATTGTATTTTTCCTGGCGGATATTCGCACTTTTTAAATCCCATAATTGGATATTTCTATGAGTCTGGCATCCAGCATCTGTAAAATCTTTTTCTGTTTGACCTTGAGCACTGTTTAAATCCCAGTTTTTAACAACATATATTTTTTTTACTTCTTTTCCCATCATACCTAATAGGTGGTTAGACTCTACAATATGAGTGCCATTTAACACCACCTGTATATTCAGGGTTAATACCTTTTGTTACTACAACTTCAGTAAAGTTAAATCTATATCCATTATTAGCAACGGCAGCAGCAATTTTTGCCTGTTCATTCTCATCATAGTGTAAATAATCAATTGAAAGGAATGGAGGAGCAGCAAATGAAATGTTGTGACCAGTAGATGCTGCAAGACCACCGGCAGATGGGTCAGCGGCACATATTGGGGCAGAGTTAATATTCGCATAAGTGGTGGCGGCAGCGGGTCCTCGGTGCCATTCACATTCAATTTCTAACTGTGCCATAGCAAATGCTGGTAATTGGTTATTAATGAAAAATGGGATAATATCAGCAAGTCTAATAGCGACTTCAGGTCCAGTGCCTCTGTTGTCAAAATTTCTTAATGATTTATTTCTCTGTTTGGCGTGTTCAACATTGGCAGCACTTAAAATATTATCTCCGTAAGTGTTAGTCTGATCTAATTCAGTATTAATTAACTGATGGTACCCTACCAAACCTGAACCTAAAGTAAAACCTACTTGAGCAACAGTTCCCGCTGGGTTTCTTAATACTTTTAATGCCAAGTTATTAGATGCGGTGTGGCGAACATCTAAAACATTCTGTCTATACTGTTGACTTTTAAATTTGTTTTTTACCATATTATATAAAGCACATTCATCAACTCTAGAAATAATCTGTCCACCACATCGAACTGTGATTCTTTGTATCATAGCAGTTCCACCACAATCCAACTGGAATGCGAGATTCCTATCAACACCTTCGCCAGCAGCAGCACCATTTACGATTTCAAAACATAATGCAACACTTGGCATATTAATGACACCTTTGGCAGGTAAGACGAAGCGAGTGACCCCGCCAAGTTCAGAAGTATACTGGTGGGACACTGGTTCCAAAATATTAGTTTCAACAGATACATTGACTGCCCTTTGGACAACATTCCCTTTTAATAAATCTGGGACATCTTCATATTTAATCATTTCAGCAGATACATCAGATGATTCAGCAATATCAGTCATATTAAATTGTTATAACTTAATACAATATTTTATTTTTTTTTTATAAATTTAATCAAATAGTTATAAAAATAAAAAATAAAATTATAAATAAAAAAAAAAAAATAAATTTGTGGATTTACATATATTTAGATAAAACCACATTCTATTAATTAAACTATTTCTTTAAGTAAAAAATCATCGCATTAATTCTATGCCTTGAGCACTCATTACAATCTGATTCTTGTTTAAGAAGCACATATAAACACCCTGTGCCTTTGCTGCTGTGCCATCTAAATCAGTGCCACTTGCTTCTAATTCAAATGAAAAGACTTGCTGGGAGAAATCAATTCCGGTGCCGTAAGCATCGTAAAGGATTCCAATGCCTTCAGCAGTTCCCTGGTCTGTTCCGTCATTGTTCTGAGTCTGTGATCGATTCACAACTCCACTATTCCAATTGTTCCAGGCAAGTGCGGTGCGTCCGGTTTCACTCCATCTGTTAATATTTACTGCTTCGATGTAGTTTCTGTCAATCATACATCTTCCTCTGTAAACAGATCCAGCAGGTGCTAAAGCGTCATTATCCTGTTCATTGGTTAATAGGCGATACTGTAGCGGAACTAAGGCACCATTGATTGAGTATCTAAGGGCACGAACCTGACCAATATTTCCAAGACGAGATGAATTGAAATTTTGATTACCTATTTCATTAGTATTCATAAAGTTGGCAAATATCGCTGATACTTGTTTTAATCCAGGAGTTAAGGCAACTACTGAAGTAGATGAGTTAATAGTCTGGAATACTGTTGACAATGAATTGAAAGCAAAAGTCTGCTGAGGTGGGGCAGATTGTGCTGAATGGTGATATAATGGGCAAGTTAATGTTAAATCACTTACTTGGAATGTTGAGGCAGGTGCGGCAGCAGCATCGGCACCGAATACATATGATACATTGGGTTTTAATAAAATTTCAATTACTAAACCGCCTAAACCAGCATTTGATAAATCAATCATTTGACCGGAGTTTAGGCAACCTGTGTAAAGACGACTGGAAAAAGATTTTCCTTTAGTTCCATCATTTGCTACAAGTTCGTGTCTTGTTAAATAATTGGTTTCGTGGTGTCCTCCTTCGTGTGCCAATACTGTGTTAATATCTTCGTTTCCGTGTAAAGATGAAACAACTGATGGCACAATACGCCAATAATTGTTTACACGCTCTATAACTTGGTTTAATCTTTTGCTGGAAATAGTGACTGTATCAACCATTGAGGCAAATCTACCACAAAAATTATCTACAAAGTTGGTGCCTGTATTGGCAACATTTGCGCAAGTAATTTTACCATTAATGCGTAAGTCATCACCTTGAAGGAACATAGGGGCATCACTTGAACTAATATCAAATTTAATTAAAGGAATACCTGAACCAGGTGAATATACACCATTTGAAACGGCATTAACTGGATTTAACTGAATATATTGTTTGCGAACATCGCTTAATGATATATTGGCAGATGGGGGCATTTTAATACTTTATAACAATATTTTTTTTTTGTAAAATAATTGTTATTTGGTTATATTTAGTTTAATAAAATTTATAAAAAAAAAAAAATCTAATATCTTAGAACAACTCCTTGTGGTCCCATTTCTATTGTTCTAATATGAACACAATAATTATGAAGTAATTTGAGACTAGTATTGTTTCCTGAATAGTTGAGGTATAATATAGCACTGACTCCCATAAGGTTCTCTGACATCCCATAAGGTCCTAAGGTTCTGCCTATTAAATAGTAACCATCGTCAGATGCATTGCCGTGTGTTTTTCCTAAGAACCTTAAATTTCTAACATCAAAACCGGCATCACCTAATGCTTTTTCTACTTCGTAAGTATGAACAGCACCTAATACTGAACCATTGGCAAATTCAGGAACAGCGATATAATTACCAGCAAGTGCTACAAATTCACCGTGTGCTTCACGCTCTAACCTTACTAAACGACTTGGAACCATTCTATTATTAATTTGGAATTCATATGAGTTTGCTTCCATATATCTTCCCTGTTGGGATCTAATATTATCAAGTCTGTCTAGATCAACCTGTTCAACTGGAACACATAAGAGGGACTTTACCCTAGAAAGATCGGCAGGGATTAGATTAGTTGATGATGTAGTAGTTCCAACAATATTGGTCATATAATCAGTATAAGAAACAATATCGAATGCGAATTTACCTTTAGCAATTGCTGCACTCATTGCTTTATTATACTGGGCGTTTGTCATTACTTTAGGGACAATTAATCGAGGGTTTTTAACCTGATAAGAAACTGTCTGGGGTGTAACTGCTAAACCACCGGCAGCGGCAGTATCAGTTGCTAATGCTCCATTTACTAAGGCAGAAACTGTCACACCTGTGCAGGCGTTGGTATTGATATTGGCAGCAAAAGTTAATCTTACTAAACCAGCATTTTCAGTAATTGTGGCGATATTTGCTTTACCAGCATTGACTAAAGCACCGGCACCACCAGTCTTTGCAATCTGAACTCTCTGACCAACTCTAAATGGTAAAGAACCAACACGATTTAATTTCTCGTCAGTTGGGAATTGATTACCACCACCAACAACTCCTAATTTTTGACATTCAACTGCTGCTAATTCAATAAAATTCTGGGGTCCTACTGGTAAATCAGAACACTGTAAATTATCGTTTAAGTTAGGGTCATTGTATAAAACTCTGTTATTTTTTTCTAAAATAATCTCAACTTCAAGAGGAAGTGCCATCAAAGGTGTTGTTTTGTTTGCCTGAAAAATACCGCCTAAAAGTGGAATTTGTAATTTTCTATCAACATATCTCCAAGTCTGATTGGCATTGTTTAAAGTGCCACCAGTTGCCATTGGAGTGTTCTGAGTTACAAATGGATTATCTTGGATTTTATAAGATGGGGCACATCCTTCACATCTTGATCGTTTATTTAATGTTCCAGCATCCTGGGATGTTGAATAAACCATATTGGCATATAAATTGTAATTATCTAACTGTTCTAAAAGTCTGCCTTGACTTCTGATTGAAACTCTATTAAATAGACAACTTCCACCACTACTTTTAATTAATTGTAAAAGTGGGGCATTATCTGACCCATTGATATTAACATCCATTTCAATACAAGCATTTTTTAAATTTGCCATACCAATATCACGAGGTAAATCAAAAACTATTTGTTTGTCTTCTTCAAAAACCAGTCCATTTCTACAGGGGACTTTTACGGAATCATATCCGATAGACATTGCGGAATTCTTAACACGAAACATATTAGATTATATATTTATTAGAAATAAAATAATTTTGAGAATAAAAAGAAAAAGAATTATATTTTATCTCAGAGTAGAATCAAAAGTTGGAGATGGGTCCAATGCAACATTTGGCACTGGCATACTCATTGATTGGGCATTTTGTGCTGCTGCTTCTGCCTTCTGTTTATGTTCCTGAACTAATCCACTTATTAAACTGCCAATTCCCACCGCTGCCATAGCAACCTCACCTAAACCAGGAACTGCCGCTTCTGCTGCTGTTTCTGGCAATTCTTTGGTTGCTGCTTTTGCTACATCTGTACTTAATTCTTCTAAATCACTTGAACCTTTTACTAATTGTTTTGCTGGTCCTGTTGGCATATCTGGTTGTCTATCAGGTGCTCTTAATATTTTTGATAATTTATTAAAACCAGTAACTTTAGTATCATCTAAAGCAGATTGTGCTGAATCAAAATCTCCCTGAGTTTTTAATGTGCTTAAATCCGGAACTTTACTTTGAAAATCTTGTTGTAATGATGGTGGCATTAAATTCACTTCTTGTGCGATTCCACTTCTTAAACCTTGGGCAAGTGGTTCATCTAATTCTGGGTCAACTGGTTCCGCAGGTCTTGCAGCAGGTTGCTTACTTGGTCTTAAATTTCTTGGTGTTGGTCTTACTACTGATGGCGGTGCTTCTACTGCTGCTGGTTGAAGAGCACCGCTCGAACCTTCGGGTGCTACTGGTTGTGCTACTGGTTGTGCTACTGGTTGTGCTGCTGGTTCTGTTGGTTCTGCTGGTTCTGTTGCTTTTTGTTGTTTAGGTGGTCTTGATGCTTTTTGAGAAGGAACTTTATAAGTTGTGCCAGGTCTTGCATATGTTCCAGTTGTTCTTGCTCCACCTTCTTGGAGTGATGCTGTCGGTGATGGTTTTGGAATTGCTCTAACTGTTTGTTGTTCTGCTANATCACTAATATTGGGCAGATCAGGTTGGGTAGGTCTTGGGGGTGGTTGAACCACTCTTGGTTGTCCAATTCTCAATTCTGGTCCTGCTCTTTCTGCTTCTACTTTTGCCGACCATTGTGCTAAACTTGGGGAAGGTTTTAAAAAGTCACCTGATTCCACACTACGAACTGCTCTTTGATATGCTGGGGATCTATCAAGTGCTGCCACCCTTGATGCGGTAGTAGAACCCAAATCCGCAGGTCCTGCTGGTTCAATACCACCTGGACCCACCTTTCCTAATCTTACTTGCCCACCTTCAAAAATTGCTTTAAATTCTGGTGCCCCACCACTTAACCCGCCAGTCGGTCGAATACCTGCATCATCTACTAAACTTTTCAATGATTTTCCAGTTTGTTGCACTGATGCTTGAACGTTTCGCACATTTCTCGAAACAGATCCAATAGCATCTGCTGCTTGGTCTTTAATACCACTATTATCAAACATTTTAACTGCTGCCTGTTTTGCTTTTGTTATTTGCGGTTTTAAAAATGGATAGGCGATTGAGGCAGCACCAACTGCTGCTTCAACTTGACTTTCTCCTAAACGGTCTTTTAAATATGCTTCAGTCCCTTGGGTTGCGGCACTTACTTGCTGTTGTGCTAGTGCCTTTGCCTGTTTCTCCATATTTTCTTGAGATATTAAACTGCTTAAATCCGTATTTCCTAGATTACTAAACATTTACAATATAAAAAGATTTTTTATTTTTATTTTAATAATGATTTACTTTTTTTCAGTTTTTCAATCTCTGCTTTGTTTGCTGCCTCGATTGCGTCTTTTTCTTTTTGGAATTCAGCATCGGCATCTGCCTTTGTTTTTGCGTCAGATGTTTTTTTTTTCTTATATTCTTTAACACCTGGAATATAATTTTTTTGATACATATATTTAAATATTGCTCGGTCTGCTTCATCACTTAAATCTTCCATTGCTTCATTCTCATCTGTGAATTGGTCATTTAATAATTTATCAATTAATTCAATAAATGATTCTTCTAAATCCTTTTGATCGTCTTTATTAAATCCTTCATCTTTTGGCATTGCTTTCAATGTCAATTGTTTTGTTTTGGCATCCTGATTGAAAAATGATATTACATCTCCATCTTCTTTTGGTGTAAGTGGTGCTTTTGGTGCTGCCTTAGGTGCTGCCTTAGGTGCTTTGGGTGCTGCTCCTCCTTCAGCAGATTTATCTTTTCGCTTATATTTTTCAATAAGTCGAAATAATTTACTGTAATCAGTTTTATAATCAAATTCATCTTCATTCAATCTTTCCCCAAAATTATCAAACCACTCTGTATCCTTTGCGTTCATCTTTATATCTAAAAGGCGGTCTTGCACTTTACCTAATGCTTTTTTATCTTTTTTTGCTTGTGCTATTATTGCTTGAGGTCCACCTTTTGCTTTAATATTCTTTTTTCTATCGATTGCTTTTTGTTTTTTGTTTTTCAATCTTAGTGCCATTTGTGCTGCTGATTCTTTATCTCGTTTTTGTCTTCTTTTTTTTTCTGCTTCAACTCTTTTTTCTTTTGCTGGGTCTGGTGCGGGTTCTGTACCTTGAGGCACAGGTTCTTTTTGTTTTAATTTCATTTTGATTACTCTACCACCTCTTTTAACTGTNATAAATTCCTGTTTGGGTTTATCCTTCTCAGTAAGTGCTTTTTGTTTTTTGTCGGTTTTTCGTATCTTTTCAATTACTTTAGATTTTGCTTGTTTTGCTTCTGCTACTGTTTTTTTCTTTTTCTCAATTGCTTCTGCTTTTTTTAAATCCTCTCTCATACATTTTACACAGGTCTTGGTGTAACTACCTTTTCCACATCTATCACATTTATAGGGGGTTGATGGTGCCTTAGATGCTGGTGCTTTTGGTTGATGAGCACGTTTAGTGCTCGAACCTACGGTTTCTTTGGGTTTTTCTTTTTTTGGCAGATCCCCAAATAATTCATTGTATTTGGCAGGGTCTTTGAGTTCTTCTGCGAGGTCTTTTTCGAATTTGGCAATTTCATCAGATGCC
>JGI24006J15134_10001419_pt1 | contig 13651 bp, 16 predicted proteins | sample LinPmetageLP53_FD_15134 | JGI IMG/M metagenome (IMG submission 15134) | reverse complement strand
GGACCCTAGGGATTCCTAGGTGATTCGGTGGTGGGGGGCGGCTTTCACCCCTATCTACAACATAAGAAAATTAGTTTGCCTTGTTTTTATAGCTAATCTCTATTTGTGCTAGTAATGGGAGAGACCACAAGATATGCGTTTAGTGCATAAGTAGCTACACCCCCAAAAATAAAAGAATCGTTAGTTTTCAACCACATATAAAAAAACTTAAATTATTTACTTGTATTATTCTGAAAAATACTGCTATATAATAAGTAAGAGGTACAACGTAAGTTTAAACTTATGATTTTAAACTATATAGTATATAATAATAAAGTTAATAACTTAAGTTATAACTATAGTTGTAGTCTTAAAACTATTTCCCCTAAACCATGACGAACCTAGTCAACTAATAATTATAGATGTGGTCATGCTGAAGAGGGGGATTCTTATTTCCACTATAGGGTAGTAATAAAATGAAGAACAAGATTCCTTTTAGTGTAGTTATAGCGAACAAGGTTCGTCAGGGTATTCGTAGTGGAGTACTAGTAAAAGATATTATGGGTTCGATACAGAAGTATCAGTACGCACCTGCTTCTTTAGCTACCTTTTATAAACTATATGGAAGTATAATGTCAGAAGAGAAAGCTGATGTTGTAAGTCGTATTGGTGATGTTGTAGTTCAACAGGCACTAGACGGTGATTTTAAAGCCGCAGAGTTTTACTTAAGGTCTAAAGGTGGTTGGTCACCTACATCTACTGTAAATGAGGTAGAGCAAGATACTGACCCTGACACAGATGAAAGTGCCATAGACTCACTTATGGTATTATTAGGTAAGAGTCCTGACCCCGAACAAGGAACCCCTGACTATGATTCAGAAGAAAAGAATTACGGCTGAAGTACTTCGGGACTTACCCACTGAAAAAGTACAAGCCTTATTAAAACAACTGGGTCCTAAGAAATCAGAAGAACTAAGACACAACTGGGATTTCTGGGCTAGACCTGAGCAGATTGAACCTGATGGCAATTGGAATGTTTGGGTAGCTCTTGCAGGTAGAGGATGGGGTAAAACTCGTGCTGGTGCTGAATGGGTTAGACATAGAATACGTAAAGGCGATAAGATAGTCCATTGTGTGGCTCCAACTAAAGGCGATGTTAGACGCGTCATGGTTGAGGGAGACAGTGGGCTATTAAGCGTATGCTGGTCTGGGGATAAGACATATAAGAATAAAGTAATAGGTTATCCTATTTGGTCCCCTACTAATAGTACATTAACTTGGGAGAATGGGGCTAAAGCTGTATTCTTCTCAGCAGAGGACCCAGAACGATTACGTGGTCCACAGGCATACAGTGCTTGGGCAGATGAGTTATGTGCTTGGAGAAACGCACAAGAGACTTGGGATATGATGATGTTTGGTTTACGGTTAGGTCGTAGACCACAACTGTTTGTAACTACAACACCTAAGACCACAAAGCTATTAAGAGCTATACTAGAAGATGACAAGACTGTTATCTCTAAAGGGTCTACATACGATAACTCAGCTAACTTAGCAGATACGTTTCTAGATGCTGTAAGAAAGACATATGAGGGAACTCGTCTTGGTAGACAGGAACTCTATGCTGAAATACTAGACGAGGCTTCTGGGGCTTTGTGGAGTAGAGAGTTATTAGCTAAGTGCGAAGTTAATAAGGGTGATGTACCTGATTTAAATCGTATTATAGTGTCTATTGACCCAGCCATAACAGCTAAGACAGATTCTGACCTTACTGGCATTATTGTAGCTGGAGTAGATGTAAATGGTGTAGCATACGTAATAGAAGACCATACTGGAAGATACACACCTCAACAATGGGCATCTAAAGCAGTAAATCTCTATTACGAACACATGGCTGATAGAATTGTAGCTGAGAGAAATCAAGGTGGAGATATGGTAAGACATACACTTCACACAGAAGACGAAACAATACCAATTAAGTTAGTACACGCTTCAAGAGGCAAGATGGCAAGGGCCGAACCTGTTTCTGCACTTTATGAGCAAGGTAAAGTAAAGCACGTTAAGGGACTAAACGAATTAGAAGATCAGATGGTACAGTGGGAACCTTTAGGGTCCAGAGGATCACCAGACCGTCTTGATGCTTGCGTTTGGGCAATAACGGACCTTTCATTAAATGGATACGCCAAGCCCCAGTTGAAGCTGGCATATAGTAACGCACAAGGCTTAAAATAAAATGTACGAAAAGCTCTCCCAAACAAAGGCCAAGTCATATCTTGGTGTAGCTGGTGATAATACCACAAATGGTCAGATTAGAGCAGATGAATTTCTGCCAGAGTTACGTGGTAAACGTGCTATACGTAAATACCGTGAAATGAGAGATAACGACAGTACTATTGGTGCTGTCATGTATGCAACAGAACAAGTACTAAGAGATGTTGATCTTAAGGTTATGCCAGCAGATGATTCTGAGGCTGCTAAGAGAGAAGCTGATTTTGTAGAGTCTATATTTGTAGACATGGACCATACATTAGATGATCATATATCAGAAGCTATATCTTCACTATCATATGGATTTGCTTGGTTTGAAGTTGTATATAAAAGAAGAGTTGGCCCACAAGAAACCTCTGGTAAGAAAAACTCTAAATATACTGATGGTAGACTAGGTGTACGTAAAATATGTTGTAGAGCACCTTGGACAGTTAGTAGGTTTGACGTAGACCACAAGACAGGTTATGTAAAAGGTTTATATCAAGATGTTGGTTTTCGTGGTAACACACACTTTATCCCTTCTTCTAAGAGTCTTTATTATAGAACTACTACTGTTAATGGAGATCCTTCTGGTAGATCCATACTTAGGAACGCTTATACTTCTTATGAGTATCTTAATAATATACAGTCTATTGAAGCTATAGCTATTGAACGAGAGTTAGCTGGTATTCCAGTCGCTCGTATTCCAGCAGAGTATTTATCTACAGATGCTTCTAGTGGTCAAACATCATTTGTAAATAACCTTAAGCAAATACTAAGAGATGTTAAGTTTAACGAACAAGGTTATATAATACTACCTTCTGATACATATCCCGATAAAGATGGTAGCCCGACAAGTCAAAAATTAGTTGATGTTGAATTAATGTCATCTAACGGATCTAGAAATATAGATATAGACCCTGTAGTCAAAAGATACCAACATGACATAGCAAGAAGTGTATTATCTGAGTTTCTTATGCTTGGTGGTGGAACATCTGGTTCTTATGCCTTATCTAAGTCTAAGACTGACTTATTCCTACGTGCATTAGAAAGCTACATACAATCTATAGTAGATGTCTTAAATAAACAGCTAGTAGAACGTCTATGGCAGTTAAACGGACTAGACTACAATCTAATGCCAACTATTGTAGCTGGAGATGTAGCCCCACACGACTTAAGGGAAATAGCTTCCTTCTTACGTAACTTAAATGGTGCAGACATTAATGTAAGTGACCATCCAGAAGTTATAGAGGATCTTATGAATATTGCTGAACTTCGATATGATGCAAATGCAAAAGTCATAGATGAAGAAGAAGAAGTTGGAATAGCAGAGGAAGAAAAAGATGCCTAGTTTATCAAATAGAGTATTTGACAACGGACTTACTGTTTTAGACACAGAAGCTAATAGAATAGACATAACTTCACAGGAAGCTGCTACCTACGCACAAGCAATTACAACCTACACTTTAGGTAACTCTACTTCATTAAGTATAGCCGCACCTTCAGATAGATCAGGTGGTGGTAGAGAGGTAATAGCAGCAGCTATATCAAATGGATCAGTTACAGGTAATGGAACAGCCACTCACTACTCTGTAGTAGATACTGGAAACTCACGCCTACTAGCAACTGGTGCTTTAACTGCAAGTCAAGTAGTATCCTCTGGTAATACTTTCACACTAGGGTCATTTTCCATCGGTATTCCTGACCCTGCATAATAAAGGTCATGTGGAATGACAAGTAGGGTCTTACAAGAAAATACCGATTTTATACTTACTGAAAACAGTAATGTAGTAATAAACGACAACTTTATTTCCACTGATGGGTTTGTAACTGGAAGTCCAGTAATAACAACCTCTTCTATTGGTCAACAGCACAGTCTAACTTGTACAGCAATCACAACTAGTCCTGTTGTTGTATCTACATCTAATATATCACAACAGCACAGTTTAAGTTGTAATATTATAGTTTCTGGTAATGCTGTTGTAAATAACGCAGTTCTTAATCAGGCCCATAGTTTACAAGTTGTAAGTTTTACAACAGGGCAACCTGTAGTTTCAAACAGTACTATGATAGAAGATGAAGCAATAAATGTTCCATCTTTTACAACTGGAACTCCAGTAGTACAAACAACAGCCATAACCCAACAACATAACTTACTATTATATAGTATAGTAACACCTAGCCCTGATGTAGGAGAAGCCGATGATCCTACTAAACAAGAAATTGAGGAATTAGAAGAGATGTTTGGTGGATGGGGAAGAAGAGCATATGAAGTACCTGACGGGAAGCTAGTACAAGCAGAACGTGAAGTACAAATGACTTATGGAGATGTTATATCCATAGACAAAAAAGCCAAGTCCCTTATAAAATTTGGTAAGTCTGGAGATCTAACTGCAAATAATACTTTAGAGACTGTTTGGACTGTTGGTGGAAACGAAACATATGTAACTAGTAATACTATTGCAAATATATCATCTTCTTCAGCTTCGGACACAGAGCAAGTGACAATAGAGTCTCATACAGTAGCTGGAACAGGTGTAAACAGCGTATTTACTTTTGTTACTCAGAATGTAACTTTAAATGGTCAAACACCAGTAACTTTACCCACACCAGTAGCTCGTGTATCTAGGGTTTACAACAATGGAAGTTCTGAGTTAGTAGGTAGAGTTGTTGTGTATGAAAATACGTCAGTTACAAACGGAATACCAAACGATGCAACTAAAATACACATAGATATTCCTACTGGGTTTCAGCAATCGTTTAAGTCAGCTACAACATTTAGTTCATCTGACTATTTTGTATTAACTGGTATATATGGATCTGTAAGTAAAAAACAGTCTGCTTCTGTAGACTTCTACTTAGAAGAAAAGATGGCTGGTAAAGTGTTTAGGCAGCTAGGATCTTTTACTGCTTCTTCTGACGGTGGGCCTTTTGATATAAAATTTGACCCAGCTATAATAATAAAGAAAAACTCTGATATACGTTTTAGGGCAGATACTTCATCAAATAACTCTGTAGTGTTTGCAATATTTAAGGGTTACTTAGCTTCGGTTATTTAATAGTACCCTAACACAAAAGATAAAGGAAGAACTATGACTGCTGAATGGTCTGATACTCAAAAGGGTCAATACGCAACTGACATATTTACTACTCAAAGAGAAGCTATTGCTAGAAGTATGGACATGGGATTAGATGGTCAAACCCATATTCACGAATACGATGGTCAAGCTGTGTTTATGCCAGCAAAAAGTCACGAAGAGTATATAAGATACTACGAAGTAGAAAGCTACGGTGAAAGACCAGAAGATATGCAAATGGAAGCACCTTCAGCAGATCGTATGGAAGCACTGAGGGTTATTATACAAGAGATTATGAAAGAGGAGTTTGCTAAAGCTGACTACCAAGGACAAAAAGTTACTTTAAATAAACCTAGACGTATTCAAGGTGGAAACAAGAAGTTTGAAGTATTTGTTCAAAGTGGAAGTAAAGTAAAAAGAGTTACATTCGGAGATCCCAATATGGAGATCAGGAGAGATAACCCTAAAGCTAGAGCTAACTTTAGAGCAAGACATTCATGTGATACAGCAAAAGATAAGACTTCTGCTAGGTACTGGTCTTGTCGTATGTGGGAAGGAGGCACATCAGTGTCTGACTTAACTAAGAATTTAGAAGGTCAAATCTTAAAGACTGACGAAGAACAACGTCTAGTCTACGGGTGGGCCTCAGTCGTTACTGAGAAGGGTGAACTTGTAGTTGACCGTCAGGGCGATATGATTGAACCTGAGACGTTAGTGAAAGCCGTGAATAACTTCATGGAACACGTTCGTGTAGGTAAAGAAATGCATAAAGGGGGTCAAATTGGTGCTGTTATACACTCCATGCCCATCACTAAAGAGATAGGTGAATCCCTTGGCATACAGAGTGACCGTGAGGGCTGGATAGTGGCCTTTAAAGTCTATGACGATGATGTCTGGGCTAGAGTCAAGTCTGGTGAACTAGCGGCCTTCTCTATTGGGGGTCGTGCAAGTAAGGAGGACTACAGTGCCTAACCTTTTAAAACAGCTTGAACTGGAAGAATTGTCTTTGGTGGATAGACCAGCAAATGCACAGGCAATGGTTTCTTTGTACAAGCGTGACAATTCCAATGGAGAACATATGGAACATGAAGTAGAAAAAATGTCTGATGACATGAAAGCCAAACTAAAGCCATACATGGATAAAGGTATGTCTGAGGAAGAAGCTATGAAAATGTATCAGAGAGATATGAAGAAGGTTGATGAAGCAGTTGCTGAAGAGCTTAAAATCGAAACACTAAAAGCAGACAATGAGCGTCTAAGAAAGTCGCTTATAGAAGCAGGTTACATTGTTAAGTCAGATGTAATCGAGAAGAAAGTTGAACCAGAGTATGTTGAGTACGAAGGTGAAAAAATCAATAAGGCAGATATACCTGCGCCTATCTTAAAGGCTCTTGAAAATGCTGAGATTGAAAAGGCTGACATTGAGTTAACTAAAAGAGCAGAGGATTTACTTCCTAATTTTAATGTGGCTGTAGCTAAACCTTTAGTAAAATCTTTTGCTGAAGATGAGGCAGTAATGGAAGCTCTAAAAGCGGCAGATAAGACGTTTTCAGAATCCATGAAAGAGTTTGGTAAATCAGATGCAGATGGCGAATTTGCTAATTCTTCTGATAAGCTAGATGCTCTTGTAAAGTCTTACATGAGTGAGAATGAAATGAAAAAGAGTGATTACGCTAAAGCTTACGCCATTGTTGCTAAGACTGACGAAGGTAAAGCTCTTATTAATAAATCCTATAAAGGGGAATAACTATGGCTGTAATGCAATCTCGTGATAATCGCTCCTACAATGCTGGGGCAGATCTATCATCTGATCAATTTAAATTCGTAAAACTTGGTGCAGGTACTGTTACTCGTGCATCAACTCTAGGTGAGAACTGTCTTGGCGTTCTTTTAAATGATCCTACAAGTGGAAACGCTGCTACTGTATGCGTATCTGGTAAGGTTATGATAAAAGTAGGTGCTGTTGCAGTTGCGGCTGGAGCTAAACTAGTTACTGACGCTAATGGTCTAGCTAAAACACACGCTGGGTCACACGTAATAATGGGCTATGCTAATGAAGCTGGCGCGGCAGGGCAAATAATTGCTATGGAACTCATCCAAGGCGGTAACACTGCTTAATAGCATTTAGAAAGGAAATAACAAATGCCTCTATTAACACCATCTCAGGTACATATTGACCAGCCGTTAAGTAACTTAACATTGGCTTATGTACAATCAAATGAAAACTTTGTTGCTGATAAGGTTTTCCCTGTCGTTGGCGTTGCTCGTCAATCAGACAAATACTATGAATATGACCGTGCGAATATGAATCGTACAGGTGATGTTAAAAAACTAGCTCCACGTACCGAAGTAAACAGAATTGGTATGTCACTTTCAAACTCTTCATACTATGCAGACGTTTACGGTCTAGGTATGGACTTCGATGAGCAAACATTAGCTAACGAAGATTCAATGTTGGAAGTAAGAGCTGCTGGTGCAGAAACTCTAGCTATGCGTCTTATGATACATAGAGAAGAGCAATTCGCATCTACATTCTTTACCAATGCAGTTTGGACAACTAGTGTAGCTGGTGCTGCTAACGGTGCTGGCGTTCCTGTTTACTGGAATGACTATACCAACTCAACCCCCATTGCTGATGTTACTTTAGGTAGCCGTACAATGATGCTCACTTCTGGTGGCTTCAAACCAAACACAATGGTTGTTGGTAAAGAGGTTAGAGACAAGTTAGTTAACCATCCAGACATCTTAGCACGTTTGAATGGTGGAGCTACAGTAGCTAACCCTGCATTAATAGTTAATGCTAAACTAGCAGAGATCTTCGGTGTGGAGAATTTCTACGTAATGGAAGCTGTTAAAAACTCTTCTGCTGAAGGTGTTGCTGAAAGTAATGCGTTCATCGGTGGTAAACACGCTCTTCTATGTTACACACCATCAAGTGCTGGTCTTATGTCNCCAGCAGCAGGTTTGACATTCTCATGGAACTCAATTCCATCAGTNAACAACTTAGGTATAACAGTTGAGTCATTCTCTGATGATGCTCTTAAGCGTCAACAAGTTGCAGAGCATATCCAAGTTAAAATGGCATACGACATGAAAGTTGTTGGTGCTGACTTGGGATACTTCTTTAACGGTATCGTTCAGTAACTCTAATTTCTACTGTGGGGGCTGTAGTGGCCCTCACTCTTTAACCCGAAAGGAATTGATATGACCCGATATGAAAAAATGCCTATGCAATTTGATAGGCCACTGTTTGTAAAGCAAGAGTTTAATTCTGCTGGTAGAGATTGGAAGAAAAACGAAGAGTATAAATGGAAAGAATTAAGTATAGACGAAAACAAAGTTCTACAACTATACGCACTAAATTTCTTACACCACAACTCTGAATTAGAAACTAAAATTAATACAGGCGATGGATTAGAGGCTCTTAATATAGTAAGTTTACATGGACTTGTAGACACTATAAACAAAAAGGTTGAGAGTAAGACTACCAGTAAAGCTGATTTCGCACGTAATAAATGTAAGAAATCTAAGGTAGTAGATAAACAACGTGGCTTAATAAGAAGTTGGCGAAGAAATTTTGGGAATCTGGAGATTGATTAATGGCTTGGAGCTACAATCCTGCACAACTAGGGACTTCAACTGCGGCTGAACGGATTAACTCTGTTAGGCTACTACTTGGTGACACAGATACTGCTGATCAACAAGTACAGAACGAAGAAATAACATTTGGATTAAGTCAAACAGGAGATAATGTTTATTATGCTGCTGCTTGGTCTGCAAGGGTTGTTAGTGCTAAGTACTCACGTAGAGTTACTACAAGTTTAGATGGCTCTTTAAAAGCTGATTACTCTGACCTAGCAAGTCACTACTCAAGTCTAGCTGAAACCTTAGAGTATCAAGGTAAGAAAGCTGGTGGTGGATTTGGTGTAGAAGCTGGAGGCATAGAGATTTCTGTTGTGGACTCAGTAAGAGATGATACAAACAGAGTTCCTCCTTCTTTTAGACGAGATAGATTTAAGAACCCACCTAGCTATAGTGGTAATGATTACGCATCTGATTTTGACTAAGGAATAGAAAATGTCTTTTAGAGCCTATGACTTAGCAAAGTTAGTAGAAGATTTTGGCGAAACTCTTACATTACGTAAGAGAACTACTGCTGGGACTTATAACCCTGCTACTGGTTCTATAGCTAACATGGCAACTACAGACTACTCTTTTATAGGTTACTTCTATAATTATAATGTTGGTTTTATACCTACGTTAGATCAAGTAGAAAGAGGTAACAGAAAGTGCCTTATACCTGCACCTAATATAAGTGCTGCTCCCGAAATAGATGATCAGATACTAAGAGGTACTGAAAAAGTAAATATAGTTCATGTTGTAACTGCTTATTCTAACGGTGTAGTTCTTCATCATATATGTGATGTAGTAAGTTAATGAAGATTAAAGGCAGAATTAAAACTAATAGATCTTTTAAAAAGAAGATAGGTCAATTACCAGAGATGGCAGATAGCCTTGTAAGAAATAGATTGTTTGATATAGCTAATACAGCAATAAAATTTTCACAGCCTTTTGTTCAGTCAGGTGCTTATATAACATCATTCTCTTTTAATACAGCAGCAGGTAGACCAAGAGGTTATACCCTTCACGGAAGACCTGTAGCTGATAGAAACGAAAGAGCTGGAGTTGGTCTGAGACAGTTAATTGATGACATAAACAGAATACAAGACTTTTCTAATAAGAGTACATTATATTTAAGAAATAATGCCCCTCACGCATACCCTGTTGAACTTAATTATAGAGTTTTTGCTCAAATAAAGAATATAGAGGTAGTCTATGGCTAGTATTTACAATGACATAAGAGCTGCTCTTGAAAGTAGACTTAGTAATATAAGTAATATACCTTCTATTGCGTATGAAAATGTACCATTTGACCCTGTAGTGGGGACAAGTTATGTACAAAGTAAGTTTATTCCTACACTAAGAAGATCTGCCGTTATGGGAAGTCCAAACCCAGAACAAAGGTATCAGGGAGTATATGCTGTTACCCCACACACACCCGAAAAACTTGGTCCGTCTGTTGCTGATGATTTATCTAATGATATAATAGAATCGTTTGAAGCAACAACTGACATATCATTCACTAACTCGTCTAACGAGACAATAATCGTATCCATAGATTACGCTGAACGCCAGCAAGGTTTTTTGGATAGTCCTTGGTACTATGTTCCGATTAACATCGGATGGTACATCTACAAATAATTAGGAGATATTAAATGGCCTTTGCACAGGGTTCTAGATCCAGTCTGTCGTACGTAGTAGAAAGCACTTTCGGTACAACACCCTCTGGTAACTTTATAACACTACCTTTCACATCACATTCTTTAAATTTAACTAAGGATATAATGGAAGGAAATGACATTCAAGCTGACCGTATGCCTAGAGTTAACAGGCAGGGTAACAGACAAACAAGCGGAGATATAGCTGTTGACTTACGTAGAGGAGATTTTGATGTTTTATTAGAATCTGCAATGCTAAGTACTTGGGCTACTAACGTACTTAAAGTTGGCACAACACCTAAGTTCTTCTCTATAGAAGATTATGCTGCCGATATTGATCAGGCAAGATTATTTACAGGAATGACTGTATCTACTCTTGGTATATCTATGGCCCCAAATCAAATGGTAGCAACTACCTTTGGCATGGTAGGTAAAGATATGACAATAAGTCAAACACAAAAAACACTGACTGCCTCTGGAACATATGCTCCTTTTGATGCTTATAGTGGTAGTATTGGTATAGGTGCTATAGGAACTGGAACACCTTCATCAGTAGCTATTGTAACAGGTATAGACTTTACACTAGAAAACTCATACGCTCCAACATTTGTTATTGGTAGTGACAGCGCACCATCTCTTGAGTTTGGAAGAGCTGAAGTATCAGGTACAATCTCTGCTTACTTTGAGGATGCTGCTTTAATAAACAGGTTCTTAAATGAAACAGAGACTGGAGTACAAGTTATTGTAAATGACCCATCAGGTTCTAACCCATACACATTTAAATTCCCACGGTGTAAGATTAACAGTGCGGATGTAGGTGTAGATGGTCCTACTAGCAGAATAGTAAGCATGGAATTTGTTGGCCTATACGACTCAGGTGAAGCAAGTAATATGGAAATAACAAGAACATCGTAATCCCTAGCTAGGGTGGGGGACTGTCGGTGTCGGGTCTGGCATCCCCCAACTAAAAATAAAACCCGACTTTAACAACCCGAAAGGAACTCGATATGGATTTAAAAGATTTAACACCTATAAATGATACTGTGGATGTGCCAATAGTACACCCAACTACTTTTGAAACTTTACTCAATAATGATAAGTCTGAGATGAGTATAACTGTTTATGCAACTCATTCAAAAGAGTATAAGAAAGCAGTTTTTGATCAGACTAATAAACGATTAAAACAAGCTCAGGGTAAAAGAAGGGTAGATGTTACAGCAGAGGATCTTGAAGAATCAACTCTTGAACTATTAGCTAAAGCTACTAAAGAGTGGAACATTACCTACAACAAAGAACAACCTAAGTTCTCTGTTAGTAAAGCAAGGGAGATCTACTCTGAAGTATTTTGGATTCGTGATCAAATTGAGGAGGCAGTGTCAAACTCTCTGGATTTTACGAAAGCCTAATTGAAGAATTAATTGAGTTTGCTGAACACAGTTTTAAACTTAATGTATCTGACGATAAAGGCACAACAGAATATGAACATTTAGAACAAGTTGAAAGGCAGACTGGACATAGACCGCAAGCATTAAATGGACCTCAATTTCCACTGCTAGTGTCTCATATCTGGTCTGCCTTTATTAGTTTAAGCAACAGTAGAACTGCTGGTTTCTCTGGAGCTAACCCCTTAAGTTACGAACAAATAAAAGCATGGAAAGATTTAACTGCTACGCCAATTTCCACTTGGGAGGTCGAAGCAATAAAACGTCTTGATGAAGCATATATGAAGGTTAATAATAGCAATGGCTGATCTTAAAGATATTGAAATATCCATAGAAGTAGATGTTTTACAGGCTCAAAAGGCTTATAAAGCTATACAAAGAGATCAAAAGAGGCTTGAAAAAACTATTAAGGATGGTAAGATTACTATACAACAGTATGGTACTGCTACTACCGCTCTTGAAATGAGACAAAAGGCGTTAACTGCGGCTGTTAAGGGCGGTGGTAGGGAGTTTAGATTATATAATAACCGTCTGAATCAAGCTAAAAGTGGTTCAAATAAATTTGGTATGGTATCTCAACAAGTAGGTTATCAGGTTGGTGACTTCTTTGTTCAAGTTCAGTCAGGTACTTCAGCTTTAGTTGCATTTGGTCAACAGGGTACACAGTTAGCTGGACTATTGCCTGGGGTTGCTGGTGCTGTAGTTGGTATAGGACTTGCTGTAACTACTATGGTTTTAAGAACTCGTCAGCAAATGAAAGAAGCTGAAGACGGAATTATGTCTTATGCAAAGGCTCTAAAAAAAGTTAAAGTGGTAATTACTGAACTAGGGGTAGAACTAAAGTTATTAAAATCTCAATTTGTAACAGAAGAAGAAATTGCTTTATCTATAAAACTTAAACAGAACCAAGCAGAAATTGATAACCTTTCAGCTCAAAAAGAGGCAGCTTCTTTTAGACTTAAAGGCCTCAAAGTGGGATCAATGCTGTATCTTCAAATGAGGGATGCTGTTAATAGTCTTAATGGGGAACTTAATAGAGAGATAGATGTTATAACAAAGGTAAGTGATGCTCGTAAAGAAGAGTTAAAGACTATAGTGGACCTAAGAGTAGAGATAGAAAAGATAAAAGAAGAAAGAAGGATAGCCGCTAAAGAGTATGATGACCAAATAATAAGAGGTCTAAAGAAAGTAGAGGCAAAATGGTCGCAGCACTATAGGAAACTTAAAGCTGCTAGGGATAATTTCCTTAAAGGATCTCTGGATGAAGAAAGAAAGTACTTTGATGTTGTTGCAGGGCAAGAGTTTGTAAGTAAACCACCAAAACAACAAGAGTACATTTCACCTTTTGGTATAACAATGGCTCAAGAGCTTGTACAACAAGAGAAGTACAAACAGTCCAGAATTAAATTTGCTAAAGATATGCAGATTCTAGCTCAACAGCTTGCCTTTAAAGGTGCAACTGAGCAGATGGCAAAGGATTATGAACCAAGACGAGATCTTTTTGAAAAGCTAGATGTAGAAGTTAAAGATAGAATAAAACTTTTAGAGTTAGAGTTATCTCACGGAAAAGACAGCCTAGAACTTGAGAAAGCTATATTACAACAACAAAAATGGAGAGTGTTAGAATCTG
>JGI24006J15134_10001413_pt1 | contig 13690 bp, 17 predicted proteins | sample LinPmetageLP53_FD_15134 | JGI IMG/M metagenome (IMG submission 15134) | reverse complement strand
ATAATCTAAACATGATACTCCAGATATACGATATCTATTTCTATGTTTTAACCAAATAACATCTTTAATAGGAGACAATGATCTAGCCTGTTCTTCACCTAAGATCTGTACCATGCGATTATAAAGATATGGAATATCAAAGAAATCAATGTTCCATCCAGTTATAATAGTAGGCTGTATTTCGTAATATTTGTATAGGAATTTTTGTAATAAAGTATGTTCATTGTTACATGATACTACTTCATATCCTGGTTTAGATACGTTTTCAACTACGCTATCTTTATCCAATATCCATACATGTCTTTGATCTCCGGCTTCATCATATATTGCAATAGAAGTTACTTCATTTTGAGCTTCTTCCGGAGTAGGAAATCCAGATGCAATATCTACCTCAATATCAATAAACAATGTTCTATGGCCTACCGATGGTTCATCAGAATCTGTATACGTGTCAATTAAAGTACGCATTTCTGGATTAATATCTGCTTCGTATAGTCCTCGTTCTTCACGATCAGGGTTTTCTACACGCTGGACAGTTTGGCCATCCAATGCGACCATATTTCCATACGTGGCTTTACGATAAGCATATGGTTTGTAATTAATAGTGAAATGACCATTCTTATCATCCCAGATATGTACTTTATTAGTACGTTTATGATATGCAACTGCTTGATACATTAGTTAATCTTATATATGTTTCTATAATTTCTTTTCAATGAATTATCATCCAATCCATAACCTACTACCCATTCCTTATCAATTTCAAAACAATAATGATCTACTGGTGGACTATCTTCTTTACGTTTAAGTAATGTAACTACTTTAACTTCGTCAGGCGTCATGTCATCAACTCGTCTTAATATCTCCATCATGGTTGCGCCAGTATCTACAATATCATCGATAATATAAACACGTTTACCTTTACAATGAATTTCCAAATCTTTAGTAATCTTAACTCCTCCGGAGTTATCTTGGCCTTCATATGACTTCGCTCGAACAAAGTCCATTTGTACATCAATTCCCATATCTTTCATTAGGTCCGCAAAGAATGCATATCCGCCATTTAATACACATATCATTACTGGTGGATATGAATTTCCAGACTCTCTATGTTCTTCTGATATTGCATGGGCTAGCGCACGTACACGTCGTTCTATTTTATATTCTGGTATAAGTATTTCCATTAATAACCTTTAGCAAATTCATAATACTCATTTCTAGTTGCTGCATCATTTTTAAATGCTCCAGTTAATTTACTAGTCTTCATACTAGCACCGCCATGCTTCACTCCGCGACATTGCACACAATTATGAGTAGCTTCTATCATTACTGCCACACCATTATTATCAGCAATAATCTGCGTTATCGCATTATGTATTGCAACTGTTAATTGCTCTTGTATTGCACCTCTGCGAGCAAAATGTTCTACCAATCTATTTAATTTAGAAAGGCCAATTACTTTACTATCTTTACCTGGAATATATGCGACATGGACTTTACCCATTATAGTTTGATGATGATGCGAACACATTGACGTTAAAGGAATACCGCCTTCAAATACTATACCATCATACCCATCGCTTGGAAATGCAGTTATTGATGGAGGCGCTTCATACCGGCCTGCCCATAAATCATTTACATATGCTTTAGCTACACGCTTTGGTGTATTATCTGAATTTGGATCATTTCGCCAATCGCATTGTAACGCATCTAAAAATTTTCCAAATGCGTCAGCTGCATCCATAATCATCATTTCTTTTTCTCTCTCTGTCAAAGGCCTTCCTGTAGCTACGCCGTTTGCATAACCTGCCTTTACTAGTTCTAAATTTACCGAGTTTTTCATTTTATACCTTATCTGTTGATACCATTTCTACTTCTGATTCTCTTACTAGTATGTACTTATTATTTTCTAATTCGATTTCATTATCTCCTTTAGTCAATCGAGAATGTATTAATACTACATCACCTATCTTAGTAGTCATTGGAATTCGATCACCAGTTTGTGTAAATAACCCATTACCAACTGCAATTACATCGGCATATGAATAGTTATTTTGATTACTTGTCAATATGATACCACCTTTTGTAGTTTCTTGACCTTCTTGAGTTTTTAGGAGTATTTTATCTCCCATTGGATTCATTTTCATACGGTTTCCTTTTTTATACCATTCTTTGTGTATCAAATGCAATAATATGATCTCTACCTGTCATGTTATAACCATGTTTGGCACATAAATCAAATACCATTGGATACATTTTAATTAACGTTTCTCTTGTATCACCTGCCGGCATTATATATGTTTTATCCTTAGGAATTCCTAATTCTAAACGATATGCTTCGATTTCTTTTAAATTTTCTTCTGTACCATCCCATACTGGCTTAAAATGATAATCTGTATGGAATTCTATCATTTGCTTTATAGCATCTGTATTTTGTCGTTTTCTATTATGAATATCTACAAATTTCTGATCAACTATTTTTCCAGCCGGTGTAACAGCACCAACAATAGGCACGGAGTTACTAAACTTAGGACTAAGGGAAAGCAAGTTAATAGGATGGTCAGTTTCAACAAAATGAGACCCTTCCGTTTCAATTGTAATAATAATATTTCTTTCATTTGCAAAATGCGTCAATTCGTTTACTAATGCAGGATGCATAGTCGGAGAACCTCCTGTTAGCATCATTTCTTTTACATGAGGATTATCATCATATATCTTAATAATATCATTAAATGTAAATACACCTTTTTCTGGATGAATTGATGTATACCAAGAATCGCACCAGCCGCCGGCGCCAAAATAACATCTATGAGTACAACCGGTTGTCCGGACTGCTATTGTCGGCCGACCAAACCTACTTCCTTCTGATTGCACGCAGCGGTATAATTCCAATATTGGAAGTACTTTATCATAATGCTTTATGCGTTTATTTGCCATAATATTCTGCCATATTTTCACTATGTTCCCAGCATTGTACTTTATATACATTTACTCGACCATCAGTTTCTTTTACAATCTTTTGATTAAGATAATTAAATACAAATTCTGCAAATTTTTCACAACCTACATCCTCCATTATTCTTAATTGAATTAAACCTGACTGATCCATTAAATTAAATGTATCTAATCTTGGATCATCTTTAGCAACAACGGTTGTATGATCAAATTGCTGTTTCATCCAATCCTTTACTCCATTGCGTTTAAAGCATCCAAAATCTACCACCCAATTACGATGATCTAATTCGCCTTCAAACCAAACTTTAAATTTTAATGCATATCCATGTATAAATTGACAATGAGAATCTGCACGCCATTGTCTAAAGGCTGTACTATAACCATTAAACTCTTTGTAACTTCTAAACTTGCTCATACTATTCCTTTGAATATGTCCATGCCATCCAATACTTCTTACCATGTAATAAATGAGATGCTGTTTTAGCAATATGGCCGGCAAAATCAGCCATATAATTTAATAATTCTGCTTCACTTGTAAACATAGTAAAGTTATCCGCATATTGATAATAATCTGCAAATGTAACGCCGCTAAATTTTACCGATCGATCATTGACTGTTTCAAATGCCATTGTTCGTAAATACTCTTGATCGTAGTGAGCTAATTTACGATAATCAAATGTCATTTCGACATCTTTAAATTTAAAATTTTCCATGTAACTAATTGTTTTTTAAATATTCTTCTTTTGGAACTCGAGTATCAGTTTTATGATTGGTTACCATTCCATCAATAACTGATATTTCATTTAATAATAAATCACTTTGATAAGTACATTCCTCATCTGTAATTAAACCTTTTGCATAACCGTTAATTAATTCTAGTACTTGATCTTCTTTTGACATATCTCTTACTTTTTAATTTATATAAATATAAGAAATATATTTGACTCTACCAAATCTTTTACCGGAAAATTTACGTTAATCTATAACTTTTAAATATGAGAATAAATATGGCTTATTAAGATAATGGTCTGTTTGATAATCAATATCAATCTTATCTAAACCAAAAAACTTTGCTTTATATATTGCTTGGTCATATTCATCTAATCCAATCCATTCTGGTTTTGCATCTACAAATTTTCTTCCTATTTTATCCCAATCTGTTGTTTCAATAAATGTTTCCAATTTGAATACAATATCTGAAAATTTTTCATATTCGCGACAATCTAACTCAATATGAAATAATTCAATTACCTGACCTTCATCAATCCAATCAATTGCAAAATCTAATCCATATTTTGGTTTAGTAAAAACTAATTTTTTTAGTTTAGGATATATATTTGATTCATTAGTTAATTGGTCTAATGCATCCCTTGTAAATCCAAATCTATGCAATATATGTGCATGGTCGATAAAAATATTTGGATGTGGTTTTGTTTGGGTAAACCAGTGTTGTAATACAACATCTAATGAATTTTCCGAAACTCTACGTGCCATGCGATCTTCAGTATGTATATTCACATCATTTACTTCATGATATGCCTTTTCAATTCTGTTTAATTGATAACCTTCTCGGTCAAAAAAGTCTAAATCCCAATCATTCCATTCTGTTAATGGTTGATCAAGTAATAAATCTTTAATTATTTTTATTTTGTTTTTCTTGAACATATGGACAATGCCTACATTTTGAATTACAACAATAACCTCTACGAGAATGATAATGTTCAGTCATTACCATTGATGTACCTTCGTAGTAAAAATCTTCTGGTTGTAATTTTGGTTTAACATATTCTTTATAGTATAAATCTTGGATCCAATCATGTGATTTCACAACTTCCTCCTGCACATGCTAATTCACCTTTTAAATTAGTTTCATCTTCCATTTCAATTATTTCTGTCAAATCTATAGATGTTAATGACCCCATTAACCGTTCATATTCATCTTCTGTGATATCTTCAAATGGAGCTTGAGTATATGTACCACCATTATAAGGTAATACTGATAATCCATTATATGATTCTTTATTATCCCACATCCATTCTCCAGCTGCATCCCATTCATGATCTCTTAATGATATTGTAGCTGATACATTATGAGTGTTATTACCAGATCTATGACCAGGTTTAATCCATTCTTGTGCTACCTTTTTAACTCTTTCTAGCAATTGAAATGGAGATTCAGTTCTCATTATAGCACCAGCTGGTGCTTTTTGTGGTACGGAAATAACTGCAGTATCATGAGGTCTAAAATATTCATCTTCTATTAATTCTGGGTGGTGTTCCATTAAATGTTTATAGATAGATTCATTCTTACCAACTCGTATTCTTCGTATGTAATAGTCATTATGCCATGCATGAATACCTGACGATGTTCCTAATGTTAATGAAGTTGTTCCAGCTGGTTTTACAGTTGTTGTTCTAGCTGATTTGTTTATTCCAATTAACTCCGCCACTCTTGCATTTTCTGTTTTTACAATTTTAGCAGCCGATTTCATATCATATCCTAATACTGTACCAGAACCTATACCGGTCATTGATACACCAATTAATGCATCTTTTTCAGTTGTTCTTTGCCAGACTGGTCTTAGATAATGAAAATCTGTATATCCGGCCTGGAGCGTTCCAATAAATGATGCTACCTTTACTCGAGCTTCAAAATCTTCTTGAGATTCAATATTAGATACATTTACTTCACATAAGTTACAAAATTGATATGGACGTAATGCAATTTCACAACATGGATTAGTTCCCCAATCTTTGTCATTTGATAGATATATTCCAGGTTCACCTGCTCCGGATAACTCAACGCGTTTCCATAAATCTGTAAAGAATTCTTTGGTAATTTTGTGTCGCATTAACACAGCTGAATTATTTGCTCTTCCTCTCTGAGGATTCAATTCCCACCAATTACCTGATTTACATGATATCATTTCTTCATCATGTGCACTAAACAAACTAATTAATGCAGCTCTACGAATACCACCTGCTAATACCGCATCTGCAATATGACATACAACATCATGTGTTTCTAATGTTGATAATTTATCACCATCAGATTTTTCTTTCAATAATCCTTCAATTTTTACTAAACATTCTTTGAGAGGTTGAGGTCCTGGTGCTTTACCACCTGAAGTAACTAACCTTGCACCTTTTGCTCTAATATCTGAATAATCAAATTTTAAATGAGATCCGCCTACAAAATAATTTTTCATCAATGCTTTAACTGCATCTGCCCAACCTTCAATTGAATCTGCAATTAAAAATCTTCTAGATCTGTTATAATTAGGTTTTCTAATTTCTGGTAAATTATCGACATGATGCTGTTGTACTGAATATCCTACGCCTGTTCCGCCTAATAATAAAAACATTGATTCAGAAAAAGCTCTCCAGTCATCAATAGGAACATATGCACAATTATAAACTCTATTCGGAGATATTTCAATTGGTTTGCCAGCAAATTGCATTGACCTCATTGATGGAAGTACTTTTTTATCATATACCATTGCATATGCATCATTAATTTCCTTAACAAGTGTAGGATATTTCTTAAGATGCATTGCTTTATTACGTGTAACTAGTTCGTCCCATGTTTCACGTCGTTCAAGATCTGGTACATATTTAGCATACTTCATGTATACCGTAATATCTGATAAAATTTTGTTTGATACTTCCATATTTTCCTTATAATTATTTCTTTAGTGTAAAAATGTAGTCCTTTAAGACTACTTATTCTACGTTTTCTCATATAAATATACCAGTTGCTGCATTAGCTACCCGGGTTTTGATTACTTTTTTTTAACTTTTATTCAAAACCAGTATTTTGGGTTTCATTGTATTTTCTAGCTAGCATTTGTCTTGCTAATTCATTACCATTATCCATTGCCTTCTGGGTATCTTTCCCTTGTATTGATGTATCTGTATATATATCAAATTGACCATTTGATGTATTCATCTTACTAGGTAATGTTATACCGTCCGGACCAAATCTATTTTTAATAACATGCCAACGGCCTGTACCTGCTAATTTATCTTGAACTTTTCTGGATAATGATAATATAAAATCGGCTACCATTACTTTACCATATGACTCAGATACCTTACTAGCATCAATTACATCTTCTTCTAATGCTGATCTATTTGCTTGAGATGCTGTCCATACTGGGATCTCATATTCTCCGGCCATACCTCTTAAGTCTTCGTATATACCTTCTAATTCATGTCGTTTTTCTTGGCCATGACCTCTTAACAAATCTGCATAATCAACAATAACCATATCTGGCTTCTTATCTTGCATTATACATTTTTCAATATGAGAACGTATACCCATTACAGATACAGATTTTGTAGGATAATGTTTAATGATTAATTCGCCATCTATTTTAGATAACTGCTCCTTCACTTCATCCATATAATGTTTCAAGTTCTGTTGAGCTATACCTGTTATGACAGAATCATATCGTAATCCTACATATGCCTCATTTAACTCTAATGTATAATGTACAACTGTCTTTCCTTTCTTAACCAAATTAGCGCCTACATTCATCAATGCCCAAGACTTACCAATACCGGCCGGTGCTACCATAACTCCTAGTTCACCTTTACCTATACCACCATCTGTCAATTCGTTAATTACTTCCCATGGTGTTTCTTGCACATGTCGAACTGCTTCACTATAACGCTCTTCAATATTAGTCATATATTCATGACCAATATCTTTATCTCCTCCTGATTTTAATGCATCATCCACTGCAGCTTTTATTTCTTCATACTTACCATGTTTAAGCAATTCTACTGATGATAAAATTGCTTTTTTAATTTCTTGGTTTTTACAAAAATCTAAAGCTTGGTCTTTAATATATTCTAAATCTGGAGCATCTGTATATCGCCATGCATCCTTAAGATGTTGAATTACTGAAGTTTTAAGTACTTCTTGATCCAAATCTTCCATCTTCACTTTCATTACTTCTAATGTAGGCGAAGATTTATACTCTTTATGGTATTCGAGGATTATGTCAACTATCCAGTTATTAGCTTCTGATTCAAAATACTTTGGAACCATTATATCTGATATCTGCTGTAAGAAGCTTTTATCAGTTAATAAAGCAGTTATAACTTTTATCTGAAAGGCATATCCGTATGAACTTAATCTATCTGTCATACTTAATTATAATAAATTTTTTTCAATAATCAAAGAGAAGTGTAAGCATTTAATGCATTGAATGAAGTATGTAACCAGGAATCTAAATCCTTTATTACCGTATACATTTTATCTGCCATAAACATTTTTTTGAACTCATATGTATTTGTGCGATCAACTTTACCTTTAACTTTATCTAGAGTTAACATTTTTGCACCTCCGTGTATATTAACTTCTTTCAATTGCATAAGGTCATAATTTAGTTGTAAAGTTTCTTTGTTCTGCAATACAGTTTCATGAACTTTATATTTCTTATCAACATTATCTGCATATTCGACTATTTCATCAACTGTTATCTCTCTATCTTCACATATTATAGGAAAATGTTTAATCAAACTTTTTGGACCCACGCCTTTAATGCCGGGAATATTATCTGATTTATCACCAATAAACGTTCTGTACAACAAGTAATTTTCAGGACTAAATCCAAATTCTTCTTTCATTAGACTTGGAGTATATAACTTCTTTTTTATAGGACTCCATACTGAAATACGATTGTTTACCAATTGTAAAAAATCTCTATCCGTTGATACAATAGTTGCTCGGTTTTCTTTTTCTGTATATAACTCATTAGCAATATATGCCATTATATCATCTGCCTCAACGTTATCAACTGATATTGTTGTAATTGGTAAACAATTAAGATATTGAGCTAATCGACCAAATTGTTTTTTCATCGATGCCGATTCATCTTCTAGCGAAGCAAATTCTTGATATCTATTAAATGCTGTTTTATTTGCACGATTGGCTTTATAATTGGGATAAATTGCTTTACGCCGTTTAGATCCACCTTTACCGTCAAATACAATTACACATCTAGTAGGTTTCAACTGACGGATATTGGCAGCAACAGACCTTAAAAAGCCTGTTACTCCTCCAATATGTTGTCCATCATCATTTAGAGCCGGAACGGCTGAAAACACTCTAATGAATGTATTCAACCCGTCAATAATTAAAAGATGGCTATCTTTACTTGACTCTGTTCCTTGCTCACGATCCTTTTCCATTTCTCGTAGTATGTTAAGATATTTAGAATTCATTAGCTTTCTTCGTTAACAAATTCTTCTGTAATCATAACATCATCTATTCCGATATCCTCACCTGGCTTATATTTAAGTATATAGGATTCGCAGATTTGGGTATATATCTCATCTTTAAGACCGTCAAGTTCATCTAATTTCTTTTCAAAATCTTTTGATAAGAATTTAACTTCTGAACCATCTGCTCTAGTAAATGTATACCATGCTCCTGCCGTTGCTACTAACTTAAATTGCTTCATAATGTTTAGCCATCCACCGTAATTATCAATACCTGATTCAAAATAGATATCATAATCAACAGTTTTTAATGGCGGGCCCATTCTGTTTTTAACCACTTGGCATCTAGTTTTAATTCCGATAGCCTGATCGACTCCGTCTTTCTTAACTTTGATTTGACCAACTGATTTTAATCGTAACCGTACCGAGGCATGGAATGGAATAGCTTTACCACCAGAGGTAGTATAAGGATCGCCAAATGCTACTCCCAATCTAGTCCTTAATTGATTTGTAAATATTAAACAAATCTTTTCACGTCCTATCATGTTAGTAAGTTTTCGCATACCTTTTGATAAAATGATAGCTTTACTAGTTGCATAACCATCTTTATCAAATTCTTTTGCCATTTCAATTTTTGTAGAAGCGCCCATTACAGAATCTACTACAATTGTAACTAAACGATCTTTACTAGATTCTCGTATTTTTACAACTATACTTTCAATTGCTTCAAAGATATCTTCAATAGTTTCTAATGGAACATATAACATCTTATTAAGATCAAGTCCAATTGCTTCTAGGAACTCTCTACTAATTGCATTTTCAGTATCTATATAAACTGCTAAGCCGCCTTCTTTTTGGCAATTTGCCAATGCATGAGCTGCTAACAACGATTTACCAGATGCTTCTAATCCTGTAATCTCTGATATCCTTCCTACTGGAAATCCACCCTCTTTACGATTTGAAATTGCAAGATCGAGCATTGATGATCCGCTGCCTACCCAGCCACGCACTTCACTAGGTGCTTTTGTATCACCGTCCAAGAAAAATGCAGTTTGATATCCTGTATTCTTAAATTTCTTATTAAGACTATCAGCTAATTCTACGGCCAGGGAATCCGCTAGCTCACTTTTTGTTTTTGACTTTGCCATTTATAACCTTTTAGTCGTTGAATAACTCATCAAATGCAGCGGATACATCATCCACTTTATTGACACCAGCTGGAGCTGGTTCTGGAGCTTTCTCCGGAGTCGTAACTGTTTCTGTTGATGTTTCTGCATCTGGATTCAAATATGATTCCAATGCAGCTTTAAGATCATCATATGATGGTTCTTTAAATATAACTGCTAAATCTGGTTGCTCTTTTGCAACACGCTCTGCAACATTACGATCTTCTGTCATAGCCGTTACATTAGGCTTAACACGAATTGATGTTTTAGGATATTGACCTGCTCCTTCTGCCGGAGTAAACTCAACTACTATATCACGACCACCAGTTACATCGGTAATATCACCATAATCCGGGTCTGTAATGAACCCTAATAGCTCTTGATATACAGTTTTACCAAAGCCCCACATTTTAACGCCTTCAGACTCTTTACCTCTTACAATTACCGGAACATATGTTCTCATTTTAGGCTCCATTTGCTTACCTAACTTCCATTCATCTGAATTACCAGATGCTTTAAGCTTTTCACAAAATTCTACTACAGGATCTGGTTTACCATGAGTTACTGGAGATAGATAATTTTTCTTACCTAAATTGTAATGAAAATAAAGTTCTTGGAATGGATTATCTCTATCATGTTGATAAGGAACAATTCTTACTACTTGTTTACCAGGTTCTGGTTTCCATAAATTGTCTCGGCGAGCGCCTGTCGTTTGTAATTGATTAAGTTTTGCCTTAATCGCGTCTAAATTAATTGCCATTTTTTTCCTTTTTAATTATTAATGGTTATTTATTATTTATTAATATAAGAAACTTATTTCACACTACCAAAGGTTTTATAAAAAAAGTTTAAATTTATTTGTTATTTGTTATTTGTTAAGCTATTGTCCACTGACGCATTCCATTTACTACAGATACATTTGTAACTCGGAATGGTAGTTCTGCAAATATTAAAAATTCATTGGCATCAGTTACAGTTTCCTTTGTAAGGAAAGCTTGGGCTATCTGCATTGGATATCCGAACCACTTATCCCAATTATCTAATATTTCATTATGAGTTATTACTTCACCAGGTTCAAATGAATTAAAATTTGAACTAAACCAATTATCTGTAGTATCCATGATTTATCTTTTCTTTAATATAAATATAATAAAAATATTTTACATATCCTAATTATAAATCAATTCTTTTGTATAAATTTAAATGTATATGCCGTACATCATTCCCGTCATTTAACATTAACGAATTTTCATATACTGGCCAATTAATAATAAACTTTTTATCTAACACGCCATTATTTGTTTTTCTAATAATTGCATTCAATGCATTGACTGTATATAATGTATTAGTTTCTTTTTTTCTATGTATCATTATAGTATTTGGTGTTTTACCATAATCATCTGGCTCTACATTATATGTAATATATAAATCTGCTCGGCTATTCGCATCTTCAAACACAAACAATCTCTTTTCTGATACTATGTATGATTTTGCAACATAATCTGCTACCAACTCCAAATCTCTCTTATGTGCAAATGTGCATAATAGTTGTGTTTTCAATATATCCCTTTATCCTAATTTTAATTTTACACTTGGATTAGTGTTATCCCAAAAGAAACTGCCTTCTGTTTTTTGAGATCCTAATCGTATAGTACCGGCTTCCACCACAGGATCAATATCTTCTAATTTAACCAATGCAAATCGTAAATCATTACTTTTTCCTTTACGGAAATTATGAAATAAAATTTGACTAGTTTTTATTTTATCCATATATGATTCCAAATTAATCTTAACCATTTGTTTCATTACCTGATTGACGTTTTTAAAATCTGATGAGTCGTTAAAATATTTCTGGGCAACTTCTATATTTTCAAAGAATATAGCACCAACGCCTTTTTGAATTTTTTGTAAAAATTCCATGCGATCCGCACCTTTATCTTCAACTAACAATTCATATGCATCTCTAATTGCAATTGCTATATTATTATGATCTGTATCGTTAATATATTCATTATATTCATCGTCTGTGATTATACCTTTGGCGGCTGCATTATCTAACATAAATCCTAGAAATGTAGATTCTAACTTTCGTTTACCCCGGGACTGTTGTCCTAATCGGGCATCTTTTCCTTTGACTTCTAATGTTTTACCATCAAATGCCAAATCTCCACCACCAGTATAATTTGTAACGTTACGAAATAATAATGCTAATGCTATTTCACCAGGTCCGGTTGCATTTCCACCTCTATCTGCGCCAGGCTGCATTGTCATCATTTGCAATAACGTTTCTTTAGGTAGCCCAGATTGTTCCAGAGTTCCTCTACCATCATCTGCAATAACTAAATCTTGAGGTGCTTGGAAATAATTCAATACTTGATCTACATTTGGTAAAGATGCAATTGTGTTAAATAGTATACGTACCGACTTTTCTCCCAATTGGTAAGCATCACCTACTATTTCTTTTGCTGCAAAATATTTTAATAACTTACCTTTAAATGCGGATCTAATAATAACTGCTTGGATGTCTTCTAGATCTTCTTGGTCTAATTGATCTTTTACATCTTTTAACAAATTCATTATTTCTGGCAATTGCATAGCTTCATTAATTTTCTCTTTATGAGATTCTTTCCATTCATGCAATGTCTCCATAGGATGTTCTTCTATAGTTTCTAGATTTTTAGTAAACATAGCACCGTTCATGCCATTCTCTGCTAGAACTTCATGTAACACGTCCATTTCTTTTTTTGAATAAGGTGGATTAGTATATCCACTTGGAAGACGGTAAAACCATTCGCGAATAATGTCTTGTTGATTCATAAACACTTTCTTTTAAATAAATATTAAACAATTTTAGAAGTCATATCAGACATGGCATGGTAATTTACGCCAGCTTTAATTTTAACCGGATATTTACCTGATTGTGACATTACGTTTTTTATTTTTATCATTAATTCTTTACTATCTCTTAAATCAAAATCAAATAGCAATGAATCATATGTATATAATATTAATTTTGAATTATATTCTGTTATTAACGTATTAACGTCATTTATCACATGTAGGTTATTTTCTGTTTCTGATGCTTGTAATAAATAGTTAAACAATTTGTTAGGATTCATATCATGTAAATGTTTGGCATATAAAGGTCGTTTAAAATACGGAGTAAGTACATGCCCATTCTTTTTAAATTCAGACCATAACACCTTTATAAATTCTTTAACTTTACCAAAAAATGGTATTGTTGCAAAGTCTTTATCTATACCTCCATATAATAACCGGAATGTAATTTTTTTAGAATCTTCATACTCTAATTCAGATAATTCTTCCTTTCCAAATAT
>JGI24006J15134_10001411_pt1 | contig 13692 bp, 13 predicted proteins | sample LinPmetageLP53_FD_15134 | JGI IMG/M metagenome (IMG submission 15134) | reverse complement strand
CCACCAGTTATGTCAGTCACAACATACGCTTTATACATACCACCCCATTTATATATTATATCGGCTGCTAAATCAGGTGGTATTTTTCCTAGATATTCAGCTACTTGGCATCTTTCATCAAAATCTATAATAACTATAGAGGTAAAGTCTTCCGCGTCCCCCCTACTTACATCACAACCTAAAATATATCTATGACCTTTAATCGGTTTTTCCCACACCCACATTTGATTCCCAACAAACATTTCTTCTGGGTCTCTAATATCTTCATTCTTTATCTTTTCTATCATTTCCGATGATATTACATTATCCCCAGAACCTAAAAATGCACTTTCTAACTCCTGAGCTACCCTCCTTCTATCATATTTAAGTTTTTTAACCATGGACTCAAACCAATCAGAACATGGTTTATAGCCTTTATGTTTTAAATCTTTAAATTTATCTAACCTACTTTCATGAATAAATTCTTCTTCATTATAATCTTCTCTATTTAATAGAAAATGAACAATATCCTTTGCTTTAACCCAAAAAATATCTTTTGTAAATCTAGGGTCATTCTCCCAATGAAGTTCAGAAATTACAAAACTATTTAAACCTTTTATAGATTGTTCATATATTTCATAATAAATCTTATCATACCCGTTCGGTGTGGAGATTACGATTACTTTACCCCCAGTAGAAAGTGAAGCCATACATGCCGCCCAAAAATCATCACCAGCTTCTATGTACGCCGCTTCATCAAATATTAACGTGGTAGGTGTATACCCCCTTAAAGCATCTACAGAAGTTGCAACAGCTTTAATTTCACACCCATTATTTAATTTAAAATGTTTTTGTGAATCTTTTTCTTTAGAAAACCCAACATTAATCCAATCAGGCCATTGATTTAAAAAACCTCTTACTTTGTTTGCAAATTCAGAAGCTGTATCTAATTTGTTAGCAATTATAAGAATTTTTTCTGGTCTAGTTTTAGAAGCAAATTGTAATTTTTTGGAAACCCAAGCTGCCGTCGCTGTAGACACTCCCGCTTGACGATACTTTTTGGTAATATTGTCGTTATGCTCTTCAAAATTACTTAGCATCATCTTCTGTTCTGGAAATAAATTAAATGGGACATACTTAGATTGTGTATTGTCGTAGGTTTCTAAGTACGTTTCAATAGCGTAGTTGGTGTCTTGTAGACACCTAGCATATTCATGTATTAACTCTTGTTGGTCCATATGCTATAAATATCGGAAAATTATTAACCTTTTACAAGTTATATAAAAAGTCTTTTTCTGCTTTTGTTAAAGACTCCATACCACTTTTATTGATTTTGTCTAATATGGTATCCATGTCTAAATCTTGGGTTGGTTCAGTTGTTGTTTTGCCAGGAATATCATCTATTGTTGGTTCTGTTGTTTCACCACTAGCATCTTCCCAGTCTTCGTCTTTAAGTTGTTTAACTATATCGTCAATCATTTTTTTAACTTGGTCTTTACCAGTCTGACTACCTGATAATATTTCTTTAGCTAAAGTTAAGAATTCTTCCGCTTCCAGTTTTACAAATTTATAATAGAAATAATTTTTAATTCTTTTCTGCTCTTCTCTATCAAAGAAGTCATCAGGATAAACCTCAAGAAACTTTTCCCAAATTACTGGGCCTAATCTTAAATCCCAAATTTCTGCTGGTAAAGTATCTTCCTCACCAATAACTTCATCCGCCATATCTGGGTCTGATGGTAGACCGTGAGCAGAAACATACTCCATAACTCCTTTATATAATTCATGAACTAGAATTGGAAACATTAGTCCTTTTGCTTTAACGGTTGGTGGGTCTGTTTTTAAATCTAGTTCTTCTTTTCCAGCCATCGCTTGTTCGGCTCCACCACCACCAATCATATCTTCCATATCAGGCATTACCCAATAAAGTAAATCATTAACTGACATTACTATAGAATATAACCCAACTAAATCTGGGTTAATTTCATCTAATTTTTCTCGAATTAAATGATACATATAGTGAGCTTTTTTTGCGGACCCTTGTATTAAGGAATTTATAAATCTTCTTTTTTGTTTCTCTAAATCTAATTTTTCTAACCTCTTCGCAGCTTCATCCTCCATTTCAAAATTAGGAAATTCTAGTTCCTTCTTTTTCTTTTTCTTTTTCTCTTTTGGTTTTGTCTGCATCCCTTCCATGTTAGGTTTTTCCAACTTGGCGTCAAATTGTAAATCACCTTCCGGAATACCCATTTCATCAACAACTAACTCTACAGCTAAATCTTCTAGAGCTTGTTTATTTTGTGACTCAATTTGCATTACTCTTTGTGCTGCTTGCATTAACATTGGTTGTAAGGACATTAGGGTTTGGGGGTCTATATTTTCCACACCTGTAGCGTCTTTTACTTTTTGTACAACGTCTTGAAATCTTTGTGATGCTATTAACTCCTCGAAGTTATCAGGTATTCCATTTCCATCTATATCTGGAAAAGCTTGATGTCCACCTAAAGGGTGTTCTTGTGAACCTAATTTTTTTTCAATGTCTGGTGACATTCTTTCTCTCCCATCCCCGTAATCTATTGGGGGTGCTTCATGTATTTTTTTCTTAGCCATGTTGTGTTAATGATTTTCCTAAATTAGTAGAACTTAGCCAATCTGGTAAACTTTTACTTTTTCTAGCTTTCGGTTTTGGTGTGGTTTTTGGTTTTTCGAACGGACCTCTTCTAGTTTTTTCACCGGGTCTTGTTACTGGTTTTACTGGGGCAGGTTTTACTGGGGCAGTTGTGGCTTCCGGTGCTCCCATATATTCACCATCATCATCCCTATCTGTTTCAGTCAAATCTAAACTACCAACCGCATTACCATCCAATTTTATATCACCCTGAGGGCAAATGTTTAACTCTATTACTTGTTCACTTTCTGGGTTATTTAAATAACCGTTTAAATGACCCTCATCATCAAAACTATCCACATTTACGTCCATCGGTGGTACCATTTCATTCCCTATCTCTACTACATTTGTGAATGCCAATTGTTGAGCTTCCGTACCAATTGTATATGGTGAATCCTCCTTACTAGTTTGAGTAGAGCCTAGATTTTCTTTTATAGTTTTTATAAAACTCCCTTTAGTTATTTCTGGTCTTTCTTTAGATTCCACCAAGTTTAAAACCCAATCTTCTATCATTTCTTCTTCGTTAACATATTCTGGTAAGTCTTCATAATCTTTTTTAGTCATTTTAGATGCTAATTTTTCAGCTGCTGCTGGATTAACAGCGTAAAGATATTTTTGTTGTGCTTTAGACTCAAAATCTTCCTCTATTTCTTTTTCTCGTAATAAAGGTGTACCATCTATATCCACATCCGGATTTCCGGTGTCGTCGGTTTCTATGTCTAATTCTTCTTCAGTGGTGTTAGTTTCACTTTGTAAATGTGCTAATTCTTCTTCTGCTTTTTTAATTAGTATTTCTTTTGCTTGTTTTGCTGCCTCCTTACTAACCTGTTCTTTAAATATTTTTTTATGTAATTCTTTTAACTGGATATCTGAAAATAAAGATAGGGTTCTATGTGTGAACCCTTCATTTATAAATTTTTTAACTAATTCTGTCCTATTTTTTAACATATTCAAATTTTTTATCAAATTTTAATATTATATCTCGTGAATATAATTGGTCTTTAATCTTATCCATTTTATCTCCAAAATGAAAAACTAACCTTTCTTCATTACTCTCGTAGTGTTCTTCATACGTTTCCCAGCCTAAAGCTATCACACCGTCTAAGGCATGTTCCATACTAAAATAATCTGAATTCTGTGCTAACTCAAACTTAATATTAGTATTATTTAACACCCCAACTTCTTTAATATATTTTAATTCTGGTGGTCCTGGTTTTCCATGTGCTGGAGTAGAATCCCACTCATCACCCCAAAGCTCACTTATATCAGTACCAAATATAAATTCATAAATGTTCTCATTTTTGTAATTTGGTCCGAGTTCATTTATAAATAAAAGTTTCATATTAAATTATACCCCCAACCTTATTAACAAGAACTTTTTCTTTGTTTGAGGTTAGTATTACATTACCTTGTTTAGTTCTACCGTAAACACTGAATTCATTATTTTCTTTAATAAATTTCTTAATAGTCATTTCTTGTTCTATACTACTAGAGTTCTTTTTAATTTTTTTTTCTTCTTGTATGTTAGAAATTCTTCCCTTAAGGTACTTTTTTGGTTCTGGTGACTTTCTTACTTTAGTACCTTTTTTAGTATACGACTCCAATAAACTTCCAACTCTTTTTCTAAGTGCTTCCATAGCTAACTCTTCTTCATCTTCAACCTCAAGTTCTTCACCACCTAAATCCATTTCTTCACTATCCAAATCCATCTCCATATCTTCATCACCCAAATCAATTTCCATCTCTTCGTCGTCACCATATTCAGCTTCATCATCTTCAAACCTATCTAAAACGTCATCTCTATCTTCATCATCTAAATTATCTAAATCTACAGCTGAAATAACAGAGTTTAAAACATATTTAATATCTTCACTCCCCATATCTTCTTCAGCGTCACGTAATTTTTGACCTAACTTACCTGTTAGTTTTTGAATTGACTTCATGAATCCTTCCATATCGACTTCCCCTTCTTCATCACCCACTTCCATATCTAAATCCATATCCATTTCTTCATCACCTTCTTCATCACCCATATCCATATCCATATCCATATCTTCATCACCTGATTCCATATCTAAATCCATATCAACTTCCTCTTCTCCACCTTCGTTTGGTACGTTTAAAAGAAATTTTTCTTGTTCTTCCATTTCATCGTACATACCATCACCTTTACCTTCATTATATTCCTCATTTATTGGTTTAAATACTAGGTTCATTCTTTTTAGAGCTGAACTATAACTTCTAAACCTGTCTCTTTTTTTACTATTAGCTCCACTAATGTATTCTAATGTAGATTCATTAATACCACATTTTAAGTAATAGCCATCACGTTCCTGAATAATTGCGTAAACATTTCCATCAGCTGCTTTTTTACTAAAGGAGGTCGTTGCTATATGGTTTGTCTCGTTTTTTTCAACTTCGTTATAACGAGCAATCTCCATGATTCTAGTAATCTTATCTTGTCCTTTTAATTTTTCACTTCCTATTGGTTTTAGTCCCATTTTAATTTTGTTTTTATTTAATTTTATTTTAACTCTATAATTTAATTCATTAACCCGTGTTGTCCTCCTAATATTACTGGTTGCATTTTACCACCAGGTCCTCCACCACTATTATTATAATTAAATGATGGTGATGTACCTCCAGAATAAGGTGATTTACACCCATCACAATAACATAAAAAATACACACCAGCAGGAGTCGCACTTAGGTCATCTGGACTTACCAGTAATTGTAATGATGTTCCTACACCTTCAGCACCACTAGATATTGTAAATAAATTACCATCTATAGTAACATTAGCTGTGTTTGCACTGGACACAATAGTACTACATACCCAATTTTTATAGGTGGTGGTCTTACCAGCAAATAGCTCTAATCCTCCTATAGCTTGTGTCGGTGTTGAGAGTCCTCCGTAATTTCCTGCCATAATCTTATTTTATTATAAATATATCTAACTATCAGAAACTTTTTCTTCGACAGTAAGAGTTTTGTCGATTAGTTCATTTCTAATGTCATTTATTTTCTTTAAGTAGTCATTTCTTCTTAAAAATTTAAAAGTTAAGTTCTCATATGAGTACTCACCCCCATCTTTTAATCCACTACCACGATACTTTTTTATTTTATTTTTTAAAACACCAATCCTATCTAGTAGTTCTTCTGGTTTATCCCGTTTTGCATCACTTTCAAGTCTATCAATTATTTCCATCCACCCTTTCGATTTATCTAATATCTTTTGGGGGTCGATAACAACCTCTTCCTTTCCTGGTTCTGTGGTCCACTCATCATATAGAACAGAATAAACACCACTAGCGAAATGAAGTTCTTCAGTATCCTGTACATAAACTTCAACATCAAAACCCTTTATTGTAACCTTTCTTAATGAATTCCAAATAATTCTTTTACTATCTAAATACTTTTTTAATAAGGAATCCGTTTCATCGTTAAATTCACTAAGTATGTGTAAATCAACATCTGAAAATTCCGACCAATTAAAATTAGACAGTGACCCAGTAAGGATTACATCTTCAACATCAATTTCAACACCTGCAAACTCTATATAATCTTCTACTATATCCAATAAAGAAATCCTGATTTCTGGTTTCATTTTGTAGCTTTCGCCATCAAAAAACCAAATCTCAGGATTTAATTCATCTTGTACCTTAAAACTAGATATAATTCTTTTGTCTGTATTTTCCATATATTATAAATATTAGGAAAACAACTCTAAGACAATTTTTTATACTTATAAGTTTTAGCTATATTTTTACTAAAGTAAGAACCTTGACTCTCGGCCATTCTCATCTTAGTAAAAATGGTCATAGGAACTTTTTCGTAAGAATATTTACCACCTTTAGTAAACTCAATAACTAATTGTTTTGTTTCAGTATTATATTCAGAACTTTTTAAGTTTTTTGACACATACTCATTAAGAATTAGTTTACCTTCTATCTTTTCTTTTTTTATTGTCATTGTTGTGGGGCTACTTCCGGATTAGTTGTCTGTGTGAAATTTTTACTATCTAATTTAGTGTTAACTTGTCTTACTGTTTCTGTTAACTGATTAAGTAATAAAGTTAAATTTTTAACTGAATTATGTGCCTGCTCCACTTTTTCCTCCAACATAAGTGGTCTCATTGGATTGTCTTTGAAGTGGTTTATTCTGGCAACTAACTCTTCAGGATTTCTAAAGTCTCTATTCGGTAACCATATTTCTTCTTGGAATACTAGTGTCGGTGTCATTCCTATCCCAGTAATTCTAATTAGTTCGTTCCATTCTTTTTCATTTTCCCCAGCTACTACTTCTTCAAATTCAATATTATTTTGGTTTAAGAATTCTTTTATTCTTTTACAGTAGTGACAACTTGGATTTGTATATAATTTCATCATGTTTTTTTTTTAAATTTATATAATATTAATATGAAAGGAAACCTTTATGATTTCCTTTCATTAAATTAATTTATTTTACTTCCTCGAATTCAACATCAGTTGAGTCTGTTGTTTTACCGTCCATAGGTGGTTCCTCACTAGTCTCGGTTTCTTCATAAAGTTTTGTACTTATTTCTTGCCAAGTACTATTAAGTTTCTCCGTTAAGTCTTCTATACCTTCAGTATCTTCTGACTCCATAACTTCTTTAAGTTCTTTAATATTATTTTCTAACCTTGACTTATCAGTCTCATCTAATTTATCCCCAAATTCTTCTATCTGTTTTTCTGTTTGGAATATTAAAGCGTCCGCTTCATTTAACTTATTTATCTTTTCTAGTTTTTCGTTATCAGTTTTTGCGTTTGCTTCTGCCTCTTTTTTCATTCTATCAACCTCTTCGTCAGATAAACTACTTCCCGATTCAATTTTTATTGTATGTTCCTTACCAGTTCCTTTATCTACAGCCCTAACATCAATAATACCGTTTGCGTCAATATCAAAACTAACTTCAATCTGTGGAATTCCTCTTGGTGATGGTGGTATATCCGTTAGTTGGAATCTACCTAGTGTTCTGTTATCTCCAGCCATTGGTCTTTCTCCTTGTAGTACATGTATATCTACCGAAGGTTGGTTATCTACCGCCGTAGAAAATATTTGACTCTTGGATGTTGGTATGGTCGTGTTAGAGTCTATTAATTTAGTCATTACAGCACCCATAGTTTCAATACCTAAAGAAAGTGGTGTTACGTCTAATAATAGGACATCATTTACATCCCCAGCTAAAACCCCTCCTTGGATTGCTGCTCCCATCGCTACTACTTCATCAGGGTTTACACCTTTAGAAGGGCTCTTCCCAAATAATTTTTTAACAGCTGCTTGTACCGCAGGAATTCTAGTAGACCCACCAACAAGTAAAATTTCATCTATATCACTAGTTTTTAAACCAGAATCCTTTAAAGCTTTTCTACAAGGTGTTAAACTTTTCTTAATTAAATCACTAACCATAGACTCAAATTTTGCTCTGGATAATGTACGTACTAAGTGTTTAGGTCCAGTACTATCTGCAGTAATATATGGTAAGTTAATTTCAGTTGTTGTAGAATTTGATAGTTCTACTTTTGCTTTTTCAGCTGCCTCTCTTAACCTTTGTAGTGATGCAGGGTCTTTAGTTAGGTCCATACCGTTTTCAGTTTTAAACTCATCAACTAACCAATCTATAATTTTTTCATCAAAATTATCACCACCTAAATGGGTATCACCATTAGTAGATTTTACTTCAAATACACCATCCCCCAATTCTAATATAGATACGTCAAAGGTACCACCACCAAGGTCATAAACCGCAACAGTCATATCTTTATTTTGTTTATCCATACCATAAGCTAGTGCAGCTGCAGTAGGTTCATTAATAATCCTAAGAACTTTTAAACCAGCTATTTCTCCAGCTTCTTTTGTTGCATTTCTTTGTTCATCATTAAAATAAGCCGGTACAGTTATAACAGCTTCTGTTACTTTTTCACCTAAATAATCCTCAGCTGTCTTTTTTAAATTTTGTAATACTACCGCGGAAATTTCTTGTGGTACATAAGTTTTATCACCAACTTTTATAGTTACAACATCTTTTTCCCCCTTAAGTACTGAGTAAGGCATTTTTTTTGCCTCTTTATTTATCTCACTAAACTTACTACCTATAAATCTTTTTACTGAGTATATAGTATTTGTTGGGTTCGTGACCGATTGTCTTTTAGCGGGGTCACCCACACTTCTATCACCTTCTTTAAATGATACAATAGAAGGGGTGGTTCTTTTACCTTCTGAATTTACAATTATTTCTGGGGTACCCCCCTCAACCACCGAAACACACGAATTTGTGGTTCCTAAATCAATTCCAATTACTTTTGACATTTTTTAATTAATTTTTATTTGTTTTTATTTGTTTATGAAATTACTTTCATTACTTTTGTAGTACAATTACTGTACCAATGGTAATAACTATATAATCAAATGTCAACCTGTCAATATGGTATGACAAGATGTCAGTTGTTGATTATTAATAGAAATATATTAAATTTAAATAAAAAAATACTATGATAGATTTTAACGCAGATGAAGAAATGGACGAAATAAATAGTGGTGTTGGGAAACCGATACCTAATAACCCTGAAAGTAGTACCCCTATACTAGATAACTTTTCTAGAGACCTAACCTTATTGGCCTCTAAGGGTCAATTAGACCCTGTAATAGGTAGGGATGATGAAGTTAGGAGAATAGTACAAATTTTAGCTAGACGTAAAAAAAATAATCCGGTTTTAATTGGGGAACCTGGGGTTGGTAAGACTTCCGTAGTAGAGATGTTGGCTACGATGATTCATCAAGGCAAGTGTCCTAGAAAATTATTAAACAAACGAATTGTTCTATTAGAACTAACATCACTAGTTGCGGGTACAAAATATCGTGGTCAGTTTGAGGAACGAATGAAAGCCATTATAGATGAACTCCGTGAAAATAAAAACGTTATAATTTTTATAGATGAGTTGCATACTGTGGTGGGTACGGGTAACTCTTCAGGTAACTTAGATGCGGCAAATATATTTAAACCACCTTTGGCTAGGGGTGAGGTTCAGTGTATCGGTGCTACCACATTAGACGAGTATCGTGAAAAGATTGAGAAGGATGGTGCTCTAGAAAGAAGATTTCAAAAGGTTACAATTGACCCACCTACACTTAATCAAACAATAGAAATATTAGAAAATATAAAGCATGTATACGAAAAACACCACAATGTAAACTATAATGAAGAGTGTGTAGAATTATGTGTTAAATTAGCAGATAGATATATAACAGATAGAGCGTTCCCAGATAAAGCAATAGATATTATGGATGAGGTGGGAGCTTTAGTTCAAATAGACGTTAAAGCACCAAAAGCTTTGGACTTATTAAGGTCGGACATTAATACTTTAAAAAATGAAAAGATAGATGTCGTTAAAACACAAAATTATGAATTAGCTGCTGATTTAAGGGATAAGGAACGAAAATTAGTGAATAAATTAGAAGATATGACTTTAAGTTGGGAAAAAAGACAATCTAAAAATAAAATAGATGTAACAGTAGAGAATATTATGACTGTTGTTTCTAAAATAACTAAAATACCTTTAAGTAGGATGAACCAAAATGAAAAGAAAAACCTACTTAATTTAGATAAACAATTAAAAAGGGGTGTGGTTGGTCAAAATAACGCCATAGACACTATTGTAAAAGCGGTACGTAGAAATTCAGTTGGGATTAAAGAATTAGCGAAACCTATAGGTTCTTTTATTTGTTTAGGCCCTACTGGCGTTGGTAAAACTCATCTAGCTAAAAAGCTTGCTGATTTACTGTTTGGGTCTGAAGAATCTTTAATTAGAGTAGACATGTCCGAATACCAAGAAAAACATTCAGTTTCTAGACTTATAGGGTCTCCTCCTGGTTATGTTGGGTATAATGAGGGTGGTCAATTCACAGAAAAAGTTAGGCAAAACCCATACTCGTTGGTTCTTTTTGATGAAATCGAAAAGGGTCATAGGGATATATTTAATATTCTTTTACAGATACTAGATGATGGTTATGTTACAGATGCTTCTGGGAGAAAAGTTAACTTTAAAAATACTCTAATAATGATGACTTCTAATATTGGTGTCAAAAAGTCTCACGACTTCAGTAATGCGTTAGGTTTTGCAACTAAAGCTACACAACAAAATGATAAAGAAAGAATTAGAACTATAATTTCTAAATCTTTAAAAAACACTTTTAACCCAGAGTTTTTAAACAGATTAGACGATATAATTATTTTTGAATCTTTAGGTAAATCAGATATTAAAAAAATTGTAAAGATGGAGTTGTCTTCTTTAACTGTTAGGTTAACTGAAAAAAAATATAATATTAAGTTTGGTCCTTCTGTTGTTGACCATATTTGTGAGATAGGTTATGATGATAAGTTTGGTGCTCGTCCACTTAAAAGGGCTATACAGTCTGAGGTTGAGGACTTTATCGCGTCTCAAATACTTAAAAACTTAATTTCGGAAAACTCACAGTACACAATGAGTTATAATAAAAAGACTGAAAAATTTAAAATAGGTGAAAAACAGTAGTCTTTGGGTATTTATAAGTTATGAAGTTAATAATAACAAAAAGACAATCTAAGCGTCTTATTAAAGAGTCGATTGGTGTCCCTAAATCTATAGAGTTTTGGGTTGATACCTTTTCCTCTTTAATTGAAGACGGGTTGTTAATGTTATTATCTTCTGACGATACTGAGGTTTTTTTTAGGGGTAAGGAGACTCAAGAAAAAGCTATTTCTCTTGGTTGGAACTATTCCAATAAGAACTTTAAAGACTTTCCCCTCGCTGAACCACAGTTAAATCTCTCTTTAGATATTGTCCCTGATAACCAAATAAAAAAAGGTGATGATTATATAAATAATGCTTCATTCAATACTGAAGATATGGATATTGTTAGTGCTACTTTTGATGATGGTAACACTTTACCTTTATTTGTGGGTGGGACAATTAATGTTGAGGTCACTATACCTGAATCTTCTTATGAAGATGGTAGTTTTGTAGAACTATATAAGTCAGAAATTAAACCTTATGTAGAATCAGTACTTTTTCATGAGCTGACCCATGTTTTTGAATTTTATAATCGTATTTTAAATGATAAAGCGTCACCAAATTTTGAGCAGATTTCCAATCTAACCCAAATGATGAATAAAATGGGTTCTGTAGATGATTGGGATGAGTTAATGTTTTTAATCTACTTACATTTATCTTTTGAGTTAAATGCCCGGGTTTCTGAGGTATATGGTTTGTTAAGAAATAAAACAATATCTTCTAAGGAGGAGTTTATCGACTTCCTAAAAACTTCCAGAGCTTTTTCTTACGCTAAGAGATTAAATAATTTTAGTGTGGAAAGATATATTAAGGATTTCGAAGTCCCTCAAGAAACTATAGATAGAATTAGAGATTATGATAAAAAAGATACGTCGATAGAAGAAATTAAGGATGTTGTACTTACACAACTTATAGATAATTGGGTACAGACTTATGAATCTTTTTTGGTTGACTTTTCAGCTGATGAAAATTTAAAAATCCCTAGCCTTCCTACAAAAGTAACTTCTTCACCACAAAACTTCTTAAAATTCTGGGAAAAACGTTTTAATAAAGCGGGACAAGATTCTTTAAGAAAAATTTCACGTTTATATTCGGCCATTTAATATTTTTTTCTTATCTTTGTAGTATGAATTTAGAAAAGACAAGAAATATAGCACTTAAACTTATGAGACAACACGGTCTTACAGGTTATACATTTAAATGGGATAGAGCTGTAAGAAGATTTGGTTCTTGTAATGGTAGAACTAAGACCTTAACATTATCCAGACCAATGACTCAATACGAAACCAACGAAAAAAGAGTTATAAACACCATCCTTCACGAAATTGCTCACGGACTAGATTATAAAAATAGAGGTTACTCTAATCACGACTCTGAATGGAAAAGAGTAGCTAGGTCTATTGGTTGTAGTGGTGAAAGGTGTAGTAGTGGTTCTGGTGTTGACAAGTCTCAATTCATGAAGTGGGTTGCTAGTTGTCCTAGTTGTGAAAAAGACGTTTATTACGCAAGAAAAACAAAAGTAGATAAAGCATGTGGTAGTTGTTGTAAAAAAAATAACAATAACAAATACACATCAAAGTATAAATTTAACTGGGAATTAAATCCTAAAGTTGTAAAATATAAATAATGGAAAAATTAGAATACAAAATAAAAAATGGACCAAGGGTAGAGTCTGTAAATGAGTTTAACCTTAGTGATGGTACTAAAGTAGCGATGTTTCAGGGGTTTAGAGGTTCTTACCCAGACTTGGACTTTATCGTAAAATATAAAGAGGTAGCAAATAGGTTGAGGACACCTTCCCACACTCATTGGATTGTGGACTTATTAGTTAAAGCAGAATTTAACAAGGAAATGGTTAGGGACTTTGTGCAGAAGTATTTGGATTTATATGATGTGATGACACCTTTTGAGACCCAGGAAGAACGCAATAACTACCAACTACAACACATAGGGGGGTCTCTAACGGACTTTCAAGGTATAGATGGTTGTGGGTATCTAAGTGTGGAGTTTCTCTCTAGTATCTTAGAATTATTCATTTTATGTGAAAAAAGGTCGGATGACGCGTTTATGTTTAAAGGTTTATTACAATTAATGATTGACTTCTGTGATGGTAAAAGAGATTACTATCAGGTTGTTGGTTACTCTAAAAGAGTTTAATATGAAAGAAAAATTAAAAGAATTATTATCAATCCCAACTAAGACCTGGGAGGAAGAAAGATTAATAAATTACCTTACAGACCATTTTGAGGAGCGTGGTTACCTTTATGATGTGGATGATATGGGTAACTTATATGTAACTAAGGGTGTATCAGAATACTACCCTTTGGTTTTAGCACATACAGATAGTGTTCATGATATTGTGGAGATGGAAGTTAGAGAAGAGTATCTACCCAATTCACAGGGTGAGGATAAATTAGCACTTAAAGCTTATACTAAAGAAGATGGACTTCCAACAGGTATAGGTGGTGATGATAA
>JGI24006J15134_10001406_pt1 | contig 13716 bp, 29 predicted proteins | sample LinPmetageLP53_FD_15134 | JGI IMG/M metagenome (IMG submission 15134) | reverse complement strand
CGGAGAGAGAAAATGATTATTCCCAACAAAGCTGAAAAAACTCTTAAAAAAGTCTGTTCAAAACCATCAGACCACCGGGTACAGCTGCACCACTGCGAACTAGACGCGGATCGAGGTTATCTGTGGGCCACTAACGGACATATTGCTGCCCGTTTAAAGGTCGTGACAGATGATAGCGACACCAGCGGTCCAATATCGCAGGAAAGTATTATTGCAGCCGCTGCCGTTCAAAAGTCTATTAGGGCCAAAGACGCGCAAGTTATCGCAAACGGTAGTTTAGCTATACCTCACGGCCCGAGTTTCCCGCGGCCAGAAACTAAGTTTCCAGATGCCGCCGAGATTCTTAACAATATCTCGGATAGCAAAGAAACCTTCACGACAACGATCGACGCCCAGCTATTACATGATCTTGCGGCGGCGTTATCGAAGGACGGTAAAGCCGGAAAGGTCAAATTAACCTTCTCGGATCATCCTGGAATCGAGGTGACGAACAACAGCGAAAACATAGGTATTTTGATGCCCTGCCGCAGTTGACCAGTTTTAGCCCGGTGACAGCGGGCTAATGCGGGTCAATTCCGACCTGATAGCGGAGAAACACCATGTACAAAATAATACGGATGCATTTTAACGGGGGCAATCGCACCATTAAAACGGGCCTAACCCTAAAAGAGGCCCGTGCCCACTGTAACGACCCGGAAACATCCTCTAGCACTTGTACCCGTCCACACCTTAAACGCATAACCCGGCTTAATGGTCCATGGTTCGATGGTTATGAAGAGTGCCGGAGATAAACAATGGCTAAAAAAACACTAAAAGGCTATCAACTAGCCGAATCACTCGCGAGTCGTGGCGTTGCAGCCGATATCGAAACTTGTTCTTTAATTGCGCGACATTCTCAGACCGTGCAAAACAACGCAGTCGCGGAGTGCAACGGGCATCCCATCTATTACGAACCGAGCGCGCAAAGCTATCTGAGAAGCTTAACCTCCGAACAAGAAGCCGAGATGCAAGAAAGGTTTCACGCTCATTTAGAGAAAAGCGATACCCGCGCAAGAAATCGGATAGAGAAACTAGTCGAGACGATAGACGGGATTGCCGGTATTCATTGGCAAGGAGATCCCCGTGGCACGGTTGTTCGTCTTGTTCCCGCGCCGGATTACAAACCCGATAGATGTATGCGTTCCCAACCATACGAAGTCTGCGTTCCCGTTGACTAAAGGAGACACCATGAGCCGTGAAAAAGAACTACGCCGGATTTTAGAAGAAATCCTGGAAGCCCCTTATTCGGTCAAGTGCCCGCAATACCGGTCTGTGATCCTCCATAAGGAATTGGAGAGAAAAGCACAACGGGCATTGTCACGCCCCCAGCGTCGGATTCATTAAACGAGGTATGTCAAATGATTAGCAATTTAATAGTGCTGCTGTTAGTCGCCATTCCTTCTCTTGCGCTGTTCGCATTTTGCGCTGTATTGGAGCGGCTTATAATTACACTTTTCCCGGAGCTTGAAGAATGAGTAAACTTACCGTTAAACAAGCCGCTCATTGGATTTCCGAAGCATGGGGCCGTCCTATAGGTCCGGGCCGGTGTCGATTAAGGGGAAACTGGCTTTTTGTCAAAGACCCTAACGAAAACGACATTGATGTATACATAACCCTAAAGGCGGGGATATATGGGGCGAACCGTGGACGAATATCCCGGAAAAGTTAAGCCCATTTAATCCCGATTGGGATAAATCAATCCTAAAAACGCTGGATGATGAAATCAGTGAATATTTAAGCCGCTACGAATCGGAGGATTAATGCGGCGAAGTCTGAAACTAAAGCTTTAAATTCACACTAAGGCCCGGTCTAACCGGGTCTTTTTTTTATGTGGTGAAAAAAGGTTCCTTCTTTTTCTAATCTCTCCCGCTCCAGCCACGCCGGATCTTGTGCGCCGTAAAACTCACTGTCCGTGATATTAGCCGTGCGAGAACCCTTCACTAACTTGTAGCCGTATTCGTTCGCCAGCGTCGGGTCTATGTCAAGGTCAAATGTATCGCCCGTAATTGCATCCAGAAATCTTGGAGGCACAAAAAAACCCGCAGTTAGCGGGTTATCTCAACTTTCTCATCGTACTAATAATTTATCATATCCGTGACCTAACAACTACACACGGCTACAAATATCGGCGCAGTTCGGAAAGCTCCATTTCCAAATAGGTAATAACGGGTAAAACGATCTGTTCGTATCTGTGTTGCCAAGTTTTTTTAAACTTACCCCGTGCAATTCCCAACGCTTGAGCGCGGGATGCCTCCGTGGGTCTTTTTAACCCGGACCCGTGGCAGTGTTCGCACTTTTGAATTCCTAGTTTGCCGATGCCCTTACATTGTGGGCATTTGTTTCGCCCGTGTGATTCGGAAAGTCCTAAATTGACAAGCTGCGTGAGCCGTCTTAAATCGCCTTCAAATCCCAAATTTAAACAGACCTCCACCAGCATACGGTTTAACAAATCCCGAGCTATCTGATCGTCTAGGATTAAATAACGCCCGTACAGACTCGCTTCAACAGGCAACCGTGCGAGGGCAGCGGATACGTCCTCGCTTGTTATTTCCGGCTTACCACCAGTTCGGACCCGTGACAGGTCTGAACATTGTGGGAGCAGCAATTTAAGTATTTCCAAAAAAAAAACCTATATTTAACCGAGGCGATATGTCGCCATTACTGGAAACACTTTTGTAACGTCCACAACTCAAAAAATGCACCCATTACTCGAACCACTTTGTGTGTATTTCCAATTAGCTGCAATCCGTGATTTTTACTTCCCAGAAACGGCCCTTTTTGAACCATCCCCAGACCTCTATAGACCATCCCGCTTTCCTAACTGCGTCTACAGTCTCAGAATCTTCGATTTTTCGTATCCGTGAGGACATATTTCCCTTGCTGGTGCATTGGATCGCTTTTGTCTCCGTGTCTTTTATTGCTAAAACGTCTATAAAACCGTACAAGTCCCTTCGTATGTTTGCCCCTGGTATCCACCGTTCAACAACGTCCGGTATCCAACCCTCCTCTCGCAGTTTTTTAATTGTTCGTGCTGTTGGACTCATAAACGGCCCGTGCGAACCCTAATGGTGTTTGGCTTCTAAAATTGGATCTTTCGGGGCCGGGTGCAGCCTTGTGAATTCGGTCATCCGGCTCCCCGAAATCACCCTGCTGTTTTGGCGGCATGACAAACCCGCCCCCTACCCAGAGACAAGTTTTTTTCGTGTAATGATCCTCCGGTTCAAACAGGGAGTAATTAAACGGGTCGAAAGTGTGATCCGGCTTGCGCCAGTACGTTGATATCGTGGACATGGGGTTTTCTATGAAATAGGGAGCTTTAGACCATTCACAGAATTCAGCAGCAGAGGCGAACAGTTGTATCGCGTTGGACAGTCGCCTAAGACCTTTACCCTTCATCCACCGTGCGCCAGAAACCGCCAGATGGTCACAAGGCGGGAAAGCAGCTACGAAAGCGATATCGTCCCGGTCAAAAGGAGGCAACCAGGGTGTAGATAGATCCCAATTCACTTTCAGCATAGAGCCGTTATTCATATATGGCACTTTTGACGTTTCCAGCTTGTGCTGCACATCCAGAACGAAACAGTCGAAGCCGTTATCTGCCCACGGGCGCACAAAGTTCCCCGTAAGGTCAAACAAGCTAACTACGATCCTTTTCTCGGTACTCAATCTCAACTGGTCCAAAAACTTTCTTTACGTCCTTCAGGACTTGGGCGAAGGATGGCTTTTCCCTCTTCAAATATGTCCAAAACGCCTTCTTTTGGGAGGGAGTGGCTTCTTTGCTTTTGAATGTAGGCACAGGTGATTTCGATCCAGTGAAAATATTTGATAATTGCGTTCGGAGTGTCGCCTTTTAAGGTTGTCAGAACATTTAGAGCTTTTTTATATAGCTCGTATTGCGGGTGATCTTTCAAATGCGTCCAATCGAAAAGATATTTGGGGGCATTTTCTAAATACGCCCATTCAGGCAAGCCAGCAGGAGCTTCTAGATACGTCCGGTCAGACAAAGCGGCCTCTCCCTGTCACTTTTGACAAATTGCATAGGACCAGGCAAGAACCAGACCGGAAAAGTCGGCTCTACTCCCCCGTGTCGGTTTTTTTGCACAGAAACCCANCCGTCNGGCTCGTCATCCCTATCCGTGTCTCCGATTGTCTGGGAGGCTTCTTTCTTTTTGTTTCTGGAAATTGCGACCAAGCAGTCGCACAAGTCCACAAGATCCCCGCTGCCTTTAACGTCAAACTTTCCTATACGTTGGTTTTCACTTTCCCGTTTTCGGGAGTGAACGACCAGAAAAATACTTAAACCTGATCCCCGGCACTCGTTGGCTAGGGTGTTGCAAAAGTTCTTCTGGTGGAGGTTGAGGTTGTCGGATCTGTCCGTTAATCGGACCTTCATCAGACTGTCGAGGATGATCGTGGTGACTTTCAGTTCTTGGACCGCGAAGCGGATCATTCCAATCAGTTCGTTAGGGGTGACGTTATGTTCCCGGACGTAGAGGTACAGCCGATCCTCTATGAAATCGAATATCTCATCTTGGAACTTCTCTGTGGGATTGGCGATTCCAGTCGCTTGTTTGAGAATCCGAGCTACCGTGGCCTCCGGGGGAAGTTCAGGCGACCAGATCAGGATCTTTTCGTGTCGGGAGGAGAACTGTTCGTTCAGGAAGAAAAGTGCTGCCTGTTGGGTGATCAGGCTTTTCCCGTGTCCGTTTATACCGCTCCAGAGAGTTAGAGAGTTCGGCAGAACGCGGAATTCACTATCCCAAGTGAACGGAAGCCTTGCCCCTACCCTGTTTTCCTCGCCTTGTAGAAAACTACGGGCGGCATCCTTGTAATCGTGGGGGTGTCGTATGTCGCCGGTTACGTTCTCTTCCAAATATTCGCGCCACGGCACGTTATTTAAAATCAAGCTATCAGGAATCAAGGGATCGTGACCTGTCAAGTTCGTATTGACGCATAGCTTTCAGTTCAAATAATTCATCCTCTGTTAATTCATTAAATGGTTTTTTATCCTCTTCTCTTCTCTTTTTATTACTCTTCTCTTCTCTGTATAGCATCGTGCTAGCATCCGGAATCAAGAAACCTATATCTATCAGTGGTTTAATGTCTGGTTTCCTCCGCAAATTTGAAATTTTCTGTAAAGTTTTGGCACATTTTGGTATTTTCCCGTCACAAATCGCACCAATTCCGAGGCAAATGAGTAAGAGAAACTTCGATTTATCGTCCAAACTTATCCAATTCGGGCGATTAAATATGTCGATGTAGAGCTTCACCCATCGTGGATTTCGGTTCTTGTAATGCTGATATTTCTCCCAATTTGCGATTCTCAAATACTCCATTTCAAATCGTCCTCCATGTGATAAAGAATTCGCGCCGCATACGGCTTAACCTGGTCTGCTAGTTTTCTGATGGTTGACCGTTGGACAAAACCGCAGGGACGTATCCAAATGTCATGTCCATCCGTAAAGGTCCAGTCGTATTTATCCGGAGATTCGGTGATATAAACGCATAAGTGCGTCTTTTCCAACATCAACTGCCACTTTAGAGCCGTCATTCCAACCAACACCGTAAGAGTCCGACTTTCGGAGTTACCCCCACCAAACCACTGCTTTTTAAGACCTTTCTGTTCAGTGAATTCTATTGCGCCCGGTACATCCATCTTTGTATTGTATGTTCTATCGGACGTATAAGCAAAAAAAACTGCTGATATAAGATATTCCTACCAATCATGGTAAATTTGTGGTGTACAATCTGTCCGACACCAAAGTAAATTTAAAAAAAAATATGAAAACTAAAAGTTCGTACATAACTAAGGATCGTGCTGCGGAGATTTCCGCGAGGATTAAGGAAAGTCGGGATAAGCTGGGCTGGTCACAGTCTGAAATGTCCCGCGCAATAGATGCTACAAGGGGCGCGTGTTCACATTGGGAAAACAAGAACGCTCACAAAATGACGCTTGAGAATGCTATGCGACTCTGCTCTCAGCTTGGAATCAGTTTGGACTTTCTAACAACCGGGAGAGAAGGTTCCGGAGTTCTCGACAAGGAATGTCTGACCAAAGCAGTCTCGGCAGCAGAGCGTCTAGCTCCCCGAGCTAACATAAAACAGAAAGTAAATCTGATGGATATCGCTTATGCTTTCTGCACGGAAGATAAGGAACTAGAAGACTCTATTATGCTGAAGATTGTTTCACTGGAAAGCCGATAACGCTGTTTGCGCGAGAAAGGATCTCCCCGGAGCAAAGAAGATAGGCATCTCCGGGCGAGATAAGATCAATTTTCCACTTGATCTTGTTGTTGCCTGAGAACAACCCTGTATCTATCGAAACACCTGTGTCAAAAGCGATAGCGAGGTGTTCTTTAATCCTGTCAATGTCATCGTCGGCCTGTGCAAAAAAAGAAGTGCCAACTAACTCACCCATTGGTTGATTAGCAAGTTTTTCAAACGCTGGATTGCAGAACTGGATTTCCCCGGTCAGAGAAACTCCAACCACCAGCCTGTCTTTTAAATGTTTGCCAATTTTTGGCTTATTTAACGATCTCACCACCGATATCAGGTGGCATTTAAGGCTTAAATCGTCCACTTTTCATATTTCTCCACTAAAATTGCGTCGGTAATTACCACAATAGCAGATGCTCGTAAAGGACACAATACTTTTTTTTGTATGTTTCAGCCGACACGGCTTGCACTTTATTAAATACAGTTGTAGAGTCTAATCGTGGACCTTCTCTCAGCCAAACTAAACAAGCTTTCTAAGCCAGATATTCGGAAGGTTATGAACAGCGCGAGGGGTGAGAAGTGTCAAATAGAACTACCGGGATGCTGCCATGATCCAGAAACAACGGTGTTTGCCCATCTCTCCAGTAAACGGATTACAGGGGGTGGGATGGGTACAAAAGGCAAGCCAATAGGCAGTTATGCCTGTAATCGTTGCCATGATGTTATTGACGGCAGGGTAAACACAGACTTAGACCCTAATTGGGTCTGGGAACGAGAGCTAGAGGGCTGTGTACGCACTGTCGCCATACTGCTTGATAAAGGGATTTTGACCGTATCGTGAACCAGTACGAAGCAGAAAAACACCTTGATTTCCTGTCTGAAACCGACGAAGAGTTCGCTAACGCGATTACAGCAGCCAAGGCGAAAGCATTTTTAATTAAGAAACGTATGGCCCAGGCATTCTTAAACGAAACAGGAACAGGGGAAACCCGGAAACAGGCTTCAGAAGTCGATAAAGACGTTCTTTACGCCAAGAGGCAATATCTAAAAGCCTTCAACGAATCCGAGATCCTTTCAGCAAAAAGAGAGACTGCTAGGCTTAGATGGGAACACTGGCGAAGTTTAGAGGCTTCTAGGAGGGTTGGTGGAGTATAGCGATGCCCTTGATAAAGCCACTTGGGAGGTTGACCAGTGTACCAACGACTACATCGAATATTGGATGCGGTCGGGTTTGAATGGTGATTTACAGGATTTTTATGCCTATGCTGTCCGATATAGCATACAGGAAGTGGCGGACAGAAGAGGTATAGACACCAAAGACTTACTAAAGATTTATGAAACTACCCTGTCGGCGGGGGCTAATACGCCGACATCTCCTCCTCCAACTATTACCCCGCCTTCGGGCGGGGGGTTTTTTAATGAAACTGACAAATAAATACAATTTACCGGAAGTTCTGGTTTCTGCAATAGAGAACGACCCCTACACGAAAGGGGATGCAGATATATCCGTTACACAGCTTATTGACTCGCCACAGGTCCGTTTCCTGAGACAGAAGCACCCAGACCGGGAGGCAGACGTTAGCGACATGGTGTGGGCGTTCTTCGGGCAGTCTGTTCACGCCATGCTAGAGCGAATACCTGAGGCGGAAGGGATGCTTCGNGAGCANCGAGTCTCTACCAAGATTGATGACAAGGTTCTTTCCGGGGCGATAGATCTTATCTACACCAAAAAAATTCCTGTTGTCACCCAGCGGGTTTTAGCGGATTACAAGGTCACTTCCGTATGGAGTGTCATTTACGGGAAACCCGAATGGGATAGGCAGTTAAATGTATACAGATGGTTATGGGAGAAAGAAGGCGGTAGCCCGATTGACTCCCTCCAGATCATCACCTTTTTACGCGATTGGCAGAAGAGTAAAGCGGGAGATAACTACCCCGTTGCTCCTATCTGCACGGTCGATATCCCAATGTGGGACATGGACACGACTGAGCAGTACGTCCGGAACCGCTTAAAAAGGCATTTCTCAGACTTCCCATCCTGTACAGATCAGGAAATGTGGAAAAAAGAGGATACCTGGGCGTTGATGAAGAAAGGCCGTAAGAGCGCGGTCAAGCTTTTTAAATCAGACAAGGAAATACAAGATGCCTACAACCAGTACGGAGGACCAGACAACTTTATACAGCATCGAAAGGGAAGATTTACGAGATGCGAGGATTACTGCGATGTCAGCCAGTGGTGCAAACAGTTTTCAAACCACATGGAGCAAGGGTGACACCGTGGGTATTAGGAAAGAGGTCAAAGACCTCTGCATGGCTTACTTTGAACTAGGAATTGAACATGGCATACGAAACAAAAAACATGACCGGCGCACTATTCCCCAACGAAAACAGAACCAGCGATAAGGCTCCTCACTTTAAAGGTGATTCAAACGTCGAAGGAACAATGTGGAAAGTCGCGGCGTGGAAAACAACCAGTAAGGCTGGGAAAAAATATTTGAGTTTGAAATATGAACCGCCACAAGAAGGCGGTTTTAAGCCAGCGAACGAAAAGCCCCAAGAAAAAGACCCTTGGGATGACTAAGTACGGCCCTGCCCCTCTCTGTCCTCCTCCTCCGCTTTATGAGGGGGGTATGGGCCACCTTCTTGTTCAACAACCAAAAGGAGAATGTGTAACCGATAGTCTTTTTACTACGTCTACTTCAGAACTTGGCGGGGTTCGCCCCGCCCTTTTTTTATGAAAGAAGAGATGGTCATGTTCGCAACCATAGAGGGAGAGACTGTACAGATTCATGCCTCTGCGATTTATTCCATCTCCCGAAACGGTGATAGAGCCGCAACCGTCACTTGCCATGAAGATAAATACATGGTCCATGATCTTGTAGCAGAAAAGTTAATCGAGGAGCTATTTACAAAATGAGTTTAATAACAGAAGAAATGAAAACACTTACGACAGAAGGCTGGATTCTCCACCGAGAATGGCGCGGAGTCATGTTACCCGTGAAACTTGATGTGGATAACACAAGAGGACGGGCAAAAGTTCTGAACAGTGTCCAGTCCCCAAAAAGAGATTTCGGTTATCTGGTTTTTGCGATACCCGGTGGTCACGAGATTTCTGAATGGGAGATATAACGCACACCGACACTGGTGCGGAAGTGTATTTTACAGATCCATGTAGAAGGGGGCACAACGGGATGCGGTATGTGTCTAACGGGGAATGCGTTGAGTGCCGCGCTCTCCTCTATCAGCAGAAACTAAAAGAAACCATGAAGCACTTGGAAGACGCGATATTTGAAATGCATAAGCTGGAAGACGAGTTGTTAAATGACGACTAGGCTGCTACGCATAAAGGAAGTACAGGGACTAACCACCCTCTCCCCTAAAACTATACGAGAGATGGCGAGGACAAACCGATTTCCGAAGCCTATAGTATTAGGCACAAGGACTCACGTTTGGAATTCGGACCATATAGACAAATGGGTCAGGCAACTTTCACAACAGAAAGTTTCCGAGGCATAACGACATCGCCCCAGACTTGAATCATATCTCGGCGTGACTCCATATAAAGGTCTGGAGTCTTGTCGATATAGGTATCTCTTACCTTGTTTTCATCCGTGTGGGCTAACTGATATTCGATCCACTCGGAAGCGAATTCCTGTTTCCCGCTTTTATCTTTCAGCCCGTGTAGGTAGGTAGAAGCAGTCTTTCTAAACCCGTGAGGGTGTTCGTCGTACTTCCAGTTTCCCGGTGTCCCTCCCAGATCGTGAATGGCAAATCCGGCAGCGTTATAGGAAAGGTGGTCGGTGGAGTCAAAACGGTCAGGGTCTAACTTCTGGCCTTTTATCTTGGCATTACCCCCGTAGTAGGAAGACGACTTCACTTTCGGGAACAACATTCCGTATTCCCCAGTAATCTCCCACAGTTCTTTAAGTACCCTGACAGCTTGGTCCGATAGCGGTATCCAATGCTCCCGGTTCTTCTTCATGTGATTTCCTACGCCTAGCTCCTTTCTTGTACCGCCAGGTATCTTCCACAACCTCTCTTTCCAGTTAATCTGCTCCCAGAGGGCTTCTCTGGCCTCAGAGGGTCTGGTCATCGTTAAAAGCTGGAAGACTACCAGTATCTTAACAATAGGGTCTGACCGGCTTAACCGTAAGTCTGAGAGGAATTCCGGAATCCGATCAAGCCGCATAGCTTTATAATGTTTCGGGGCAAACTCCCCTTCCCGCTTGGTCATGCGTGGAGCAGAACTTAGGTTAAAAGCTGCTACGTTGTGTTGCAGACCAGTGGGGTGTTTAGGATGACAGTCATCAAAGACTGCCTCCTCCAGAACTCTCCTAATCAACCCGTGGACTCTGTTCCGAGTTTCAAGTTTTTCAGCTTCGTTCAAACTCTCAGCAACTTCTAAGACGTGGTACTTAGTCAACTCCCTTAAATCTAAATCTCCGATCACGGGATAGACATGGTTCGTCAGCTGCTGGTCCTTATCTTCGTAGTAACCAACAGACCACTCTTTTTTTCTATGTTTAAGCCAGCGCTCTGCTACAGCTTTGAACGTATTGTGCTGAAGAACCTCTTGGGCCTTTTTCTCTTTTAACTCGCCCTGCAACTCCTCTATTTTTTCCTCTGCCTGTTTACAGGTAATCCCGTAGACACCGCCCCAAGTGCCTAGCGTCGTTAAGCCATCCCCGTGTTTTCTATCACGGTACAAAAGCTTAACACTGTCAGAATTGATCCTTATTAACCTGCCCTTTGCCCCAACACCATACGGCTTCGGTCTAGGTTTGTTTTTCCGTATAACTGCGTTAATCGCTTTCGCAGTGAACATAGTAGGTCGAGTCATAGTAAGCCTCCGGTAGGCTTTATTATGTCCCCGTTTTTGTCCCCAAGCAATAACAAAATAAGGGAACAACATACTCTTTCCTACTCTATCGTATCCTTTATTTTCAGGTACTTAGAGACTTACTCTGTAAATACTAACGTAAATGGCGGAGAGGGAGGGATTCGAACGGCTTTATAAATCATATAGTTACGGCTTTGTCCCCGCATTATGTCCCCGTGCGTTTCGTTTCCGCTCTTTCCTCTATTTCTTGCAGTTTAAAGTACGTTTCCGGAGAGTTTGAGCATATCCCCATGCTCTTCGCAATATGGGCAAGAACCGCTGCTTCTTCGCGTTGGGTCTTAGCCGCCAATATCATCTGCTGGGCTTCGGGGATATTTATTTGCACATTCTTCTCCTGGGCAAGTGAGACAGGGCAATGAGTGACCCGTTTCTCGGGATCTTTTTCGTACCTGTCGGGTTTGTAATGTCTCATAGTGTTGGTATTCATCCATACCTTTTTTCTAGATACCGAAGAGACAGTTCCATAAGGTCATAGGAAGTTCCCCGTACATCGTTCAGCATAATTACGCCTTGGAAACTTTCTTTACCTTGGAATCCTCTGTACTCCTCGTGATGAAGGTAGCAAGATCCAGCTACCAAACCACGCTGCTGTTGTCCGTTAGGCAGACAGCGCACGGCAAGGTCTAATCCTTGCTGATGACCCATCACAAAAGATAGGCCGATATTCTTGAGTTTGGTATGACACGTTCCGGCCCACGGTCTGCCGGAATTGGGGTTTGAAAAATAATGAGCAAAGTAAATTTGCTGAATTCTTAAAGGTCTAAGAAAGGGGTGTGTTTCCCAGCCCAGAACGGACGGGTTTAACAAGTGTAAGCCTATGAGTGATTCAACGGCTGGATGGTCATTTACATACCTTACTAGGCGGTTTTCGTGATTGCCTAACAGGTAGTGTAATTTCGGTTTGTAGCTCCGCTTTTTCTTCAGCGGGGCCATGAGGGTTTCAAAAGCCTTGTTTCCGGCTTCTATGTCCTCAATGATCCTCTGCCCTTCTATCTCCTTTTTAGAGATATATGAGTTGAGAGAGTAAAAGTCGTAAGCATCACCTAGATGGACAATTACATCAGGCCGTTTATCGGCGGCTAACCTTCCAATCCAGGTATGGTGGTGTATAGGGACATCAGGCTTTACCTGAGTGTCCGGTATCACAAGGATACGCATAGGGCAATTTTAAGGCTTGTTGAGGGAATCTGATACACATTGGACATTTATCACGCAGCCGGTAGGAAATGCAGTAATCCCATACGGCACGGGTTTTTCTTGGTCTTTTGCCTCACCCGTAAAATCATCCGGATCTAACGTGTTGGCGATCATTACCGTTTCTTGGTCACGTTTGACAAGCCAGCCAACGCTTTGCAACGTGGGGCATTTGATCTCGTCTGCCTTCTCCCATCCGGAACAGGCAATAATGTCTCGCCACTCTACGATTACAAGTTCCATTTAAAACTGAAATGAGTAAGTTGCCATAGTCCGGTTTTCGCTATAGGTCACGCCAACTGAATGATTCCCAAACCGCCTCTTCGTCCCGATCTCGTAGGAGTCTTCTGTAGCCCGGAGAGTTAGAGGTAAGTCGTACCGTGATACAAGAAAAAGGGAAGCCATAGCCACTCCACCGACTACCATCTCTGTTTCGTATTTCTGATACCACTTCTGTTTCTTGGCTTGGCGTTGCCCACAAAACTCTACGTTTCTGCCGTTGCCAGTTCCCACTGCTCCCATTTCGCAAGCTATGTCTCCGTATCGTTTTGCAACAGTTGAAGAAGAGTCCATGTGATATTCGGCTACCACTACTGGCTTACCGAGAGTTAGAGCCTCGTTGACCCTTGCCCGGAACTGGGCTTCGTTCAGGCCGAAACCTGTTTGTAGGTAGATGATGTCGGCGTTGTCGAAATATCCTGGCTTAACACCGGGACTAAGATGGACACCTACAGGCTTGTTCGTTTTGGCTTTGAGATCTGCGACCATCTCTCTGACTTGTGCAGCAGACCAATACTCGTCTACCTCTAAACCGATAACGTAGCCATCCACCTTGTTGTCAAACCTACGAACCATCTCCGCGTTGTGCGCTTTGTGGGCTGAGAGAGGCTTGGAAGCTAGGTTTGGAGAGTCATCTGCCATCAGCCACATGACAGGACGCAGACCCCTGTTATTTAGATGGTCTAAACGAACTTCCCAGTCTGGTTGCGGAGAAACATTCCCGATGCCGTCATCTCCGTTCTGGGAATAAACATAAATATGGGTGTCGCCTTGCGCGATCAGTGCAGTTTCAACGCGCTGTCTCCACACATCGTCTACGTTAGTAGACAGGTAGGACAAGGACATCCAGTTTCGTAAATCGTTGTGTAGAAGGAAGCTCGCTTTTGAACCGAATATGTCTGCTGCTGCGAGGGGAATGAAGCAACTTAAAAGAAGAAGTAGGGCTTTTCTCACCCTTTCTTTTTACGTTCCAACGGACCAGGAAGAAACCATCCTAGCACCATGGGAATTAATATTATTAGAATAAGAAGCCATCCCCCCATCTCAGTCATAGACCCAAGTAAGGTCCAGAAGTTATCAGGAGCGCA
>JGI24006J15134_10001404_pt1 | contig 13733 bp, 16 predicted proteins | sample LinPmetageLP53_FD_15134 | JGI IMG/M metagenome (IMG submission 15134) | reverse complement strand
TTACTACATTTACGCCATCTACCCACAACTTAAGACCATCTGCATCTGTAGTTCCATCATAAGAAAACATTACGTGATGCCAATTACCATCTTGAATTCTTGATGGAACTGGGTCAGTAATTTGAACAAGTGTTCCGTCTGCATTCCATAACTGAACCATTAGGTCATTGAATACTACGATTAGATTCCAATTTCGTGTTGCTCCTCCGCTTTGGTCTTCTGAAATAAGGCTCTTTAATGTCAAAGTTCCAGCAGGCATTTTAGCCCAGACTGATACAGAGATAGCAGTTGAAAGTCCGAGAGATGTTACTAATGGACCTAATCTTACTGCATCGTCAATCCCATCAAACTCCATAGAGTAGGTACTGCTAAACGGGGCATCTCCAGCCCCAAAGAAACCAAAAGGTTTTAACATTATATTTCTGTTTGCCAAGCACTTGTACCCATTAAGGTAACTGCTGCTTCGTGGTCTAATATTGCACTTCTGTCGGCTTCTGGTACTGCTTCAATTGATATTGGTATATAGGGTGCTCCCTCTACCCATTTAGTGACAAATTCACTTCCATCTATTGAATACCTTAAATCTGCCTTACTCCCTATTAACTGGCTGAAATCTACAGTATTTATTTCTGTTGTCTTTACGGTTATATAACTATTATGATTGCTCATTTTCTTTTTTTTTAAGTTGGTACATCTTCTGTTCGTGAATCTTCTTCCATATTAACAGAAGTCATTCCATTTTCATTGCTTGGCGAATCTAATACCTTGTCAGCTTCATCCATACTTGCACTCACTCCACTGTTTAGATTTGTAGGTGTGTCAAGTGTTAAATCTACCTCATCCATATTTGCAGATGTGCCAGTATTAGAATTTGTTGAATTATCAGGTACTGTCCAATTAGTACTAAACGTAGCATCGTCAAAAATCCAATAACCAACTAATCCTGATTCAGCACTTAAATCAGTTGGCACTCCTGAGTTGTATATAGCAGCTACTTCTACTGCCGATTTTGCTGAACTAAAAATAGATACATCGTCAATATTTCCATCAATATGAGCTGCTCCTGCAAATAGCCCCTCACCAATATAAAGGTTTTCGGTTGCACTATTTAATGTTCCTGTAGTTGATGTATCAGTTATTACCGCTACTCCATCTTCATAAACTATCGCAGTAGTTGTTGAGTTATCCCAGACAAAACATAAGTGATGCCAATTACCATCACATAAATCACCTGCTCCCGTGCCTGGTGGTGGTACTTCAACCCCTCCCAATGTTTTAAAACTATTACCATAGGCTCCCTTTAATCTGTACGTAAACCTTCCTTTAGTATTAACTGCAGCGGCTGAACCCTGATAAATATCAACGTGTTTATCTAAACTTATCAATACACCAGCACTTACATAAGTACTTGATTTAAACCATACAGATATAGTTAATGCAGTCGCACTATTTAAATGACTAAAAGCACCGCAATCAACATACTCATTTACCCCATCAAACACAAAACTCTTTTGTGAGAATAATGCTGATTTTGTAGCATCTGGTAGTAACCAATTAGTGCCATTCCAAGTAGCTCCTTCTCCCATCCTCCACCAAGCTACTAAATTACTTTCACTACTTAAATCAATTGGTCTATTTGCAGTAGAAACATCTGATGGCACTTTTACTGCATCGAACACTGAAACTTCATCTATATTACCTTGAAAAAACCAACCTGCAGCAGAAGTCAAACTACCTATCGTTGGTTCAACTGTAGATGTTGCTCTTAAACCTGATGCACCTGATGTTGCTTGATGATTTAATACTCCGTCAATGTATAATTTAATTCCATTCGTAGTTGTAGTTCCATCGTATGTGCCTAATAAATGATGCCAATTCCCATCATTAGGAGTAAAGCCAGTTGATGTATTACCATAGTAATTGCCATCTGATGCATAAATGCTCCAATAAATGACATTATAACCAGTTCCTCTCCACAGTAAATTCCAGTTTCTATTTACTCCACCAGTTTCATCTTCAACTACTAACGCTTGAATATTTGTTCCACCACCACCAGTATTTGTTGTGGGAATTTTAAACCAACAAGAAACAGAGATTGCGCCAGTAATTCCTAAAGATGCTGCACCAATTTCTATTGAATCATCAACCCCATCAAACTCCATTGAATACTGAGAAAAATAATCAGATGCCATTTCGTTTGGTATATCCCATTCTGCATTTCTAAACAATGCAGTACCATCTCCATTTCTCCACCATACAATAGGATTACTTACTAATGTGTCCTTTAAGTCCGTAGGAGAGCCTGAATTATATAAGGCTGTTACATTGGCAGCACTTAATGCGCTATTCCATCCAGAAAATTCATCTATAAAACCATCTATTGGTAATGCGAAATTTCCTTGCGCGCCTAATACGTGGAATGTTGTATCAGTTCCATCATATACACCTACTACTGTTTTTGTTTTTAAACTTCCATCGACATATAAATCAGCAGACGTACTATTTCTTACAAAAGCGTAGTGATGCCACGCATTATCACTCAACTCTGTTACTCCTACCCAAGTTGAGTACTTAGTTCCAACTCTAAAAGCTACTTGACCTGTTCCTGTAGCTAACTGAACAACATAATCATATTGATTATCATCTTCGCCAAGTAGTGTATTATTTGCATTTGTGCCACCTTTAAACCAATAAGAGATAGTACTATTTACTCCTAAGTTTACTTTCGCAGGTGTTGTTAAATATTCATTTACTCCATCAAACTCTAATGAGTAGGTGTTTTCAAATGGAATACCACTAAAACCAAAAAAACCAAAGGGTTTTAACATTTTAACTAAAGTTTAAAGAATCCACACCATACATATTTGTGCCATCCGTAATGAACGTAATGATATCTACTGCATCACCAGCTGCAGTCAGCGTTGGCGCAGTTCCACCTTTCCATTTATAATTACCACCCCAAGTTACAGTAAGCGACCCTAGTGCATCCTGTTTTAATATAATTACATAAGTACCCCCATTTATTAAATTAGTAGGGTTATTAATTGTTCTTGCACCAGTTGCCGTAAGCATACTTAAAGTAACCACTTCTTTTGTTGCATCCCAATCAATTTCTCCTGCATCTGTTAATGTTGCAGCTGCCGTTGTTAGACCCTGGAAGAATGTTCCATTATGTACCTTTACTCTATTTTCAGATGAGTTGTATATTTGCATACCTGCTATTGCTGCATCTGATAAAGTATTTTGTTGAACATCGGTTAATCTGTTCATAATTAACCCAGCGTCAGTGCCTCCAAGTTCGAGCTGCGCCTGCTCTCCAACTACTGAAACCCCAATACCAATTTGCGACGATGCTGATGTGAGTGTTAATACGTTTGATGCAAACTTGAAAGTGCTAGTTCCTGTAAACCCCCCAGAGCCATCATTGGTTTGTACAGAATTAATTACACCCCCAGAGTGGGCGTGACCTCCCTCTATGAGTTTAATGATTTCATTAGAATTGTTCTGCGTTGTTAGCGCCACATCTAATGCATTACGTAAATTTCCTGAAACTGCCATAAGTTAAGTGTTAAAATTATTGTGTTTTTACAAATATAAGAATTTTATTATATCATTGTTTTTTTAAAAACAAGGTTAAAATTGTTATCATATGAAAGTTTATTTTTCACTTTCTTCATTTTTACTGTCTCTGGTTCCATTGGTGTTAAGTGAGTAAAACTTTGCCCGCATATGTAAGCATATACAACCGCATCAATGACATCATCGTGGTAATACTTTGGATTTTCTACTCTAAATGTTTCATTACCTGATGAGCTTACCTTTCTAACAAAGGTTTTTAGTTGTATCCAAAAATCTTCTATAAGAATATTATCTCCATACACTTCAAGCATTTCTTGAATCTTATTTAAAATAAACCTTGCTGTATTGCCTTTTTTGTTGATTCCAAGCCTTTGCCCCATTGTTGTTCTTAAATGCGCTGAGAGCATATTATTTGGAACGAGAACCCTATAATGCCCCCTGGCATCTACATAGTCCATAAAGCCACTCCCTACATTTGATTCTACAAGGTTTCTGCTTCTATGTGGGTCGTAGTATAACCCAAGCAAAAGTGTTTGTAGGTAGCAATACCTATAATCTGGGGTTCTAAAATTCAAACAAGCCACTGGGCTTCCTTCTACATTATCCCATATTGCAGAAGCCATAAGGGAATGACCTGTTTCTGTATACACAGGGTCTGTTCCCTGATAGTACCTGTTTTTCCAATTTCTTTCAGGGTGTTTTATAATAGTAACAGTAGCCCTAGGGTCATCATCTTCTGTAGGTACAAAGGTTGCTCCTTTTATGTGGAAAGGAACATCACTGCTTTCTCCTTCAGCCCTGTTGTAATCAAAATCTGGTTCGAAGAACCCCATTTTTGGTTTTACTAAGGCTTCTAAATTTTTTATTTTCTTAATGCTTTGATTAATTTTCTCTACAGACCACAGGGTTTCACTTGAAACAAGGAACATATCATCCATTGTCATTGGATAGTGTTGGTGGAACTGAACTGCAGAATCATCTCCTTTGGAATAATAGAACTTTTTTTCTTGGTCATAGAACTTTTCATCTACGCCAGGTTTTGAAAACGCATCAAAGAAAACAGGGATTATACCATAATGGAAATTCCTTTCCTTCCAGGCTTCTCTTGCCGCCTTGAACTCTACTTCAAATTCTCTACCCCCGCCTGACATTTCTCCCCCTGTACCCCAAGCTATTAATTGCCGCCTCATTTTTATCTTTCCATTATCATCAACCCAGTACAATGCAGGTCTCCCTTCATTCATCATCTTGCCAAGGATATCTATCAAGCCAACTTCATCAAGGGCTACTAGGTTAGGAGCACCACCGTTAATTGCCGTAGTTGATGGAGCCACTACTTCTAGTTTTGAATCAACACCCCCTATCTCCCCTTTTTTTGGGCGATAGAATAAACGTAATAAGTTATCTCTGTCATTGTTGACTGTAGGGCGCATCCAGTCTGGAATGTGGTATAAAGGGAATTTTATTTTATCTTCAAATATCTCAATACCTTTTTGTAGAGATTTGGTAATAAACTTAACAAAGTAAGATTTATGGAATATTATTTTCTTTTCACATAAGCCACCAATAGTAGAAGTAAATCCTATCTGCCTTGGTTTCCCTATAAGGATATTGTAACCGCAGTCAAATAAATAACAAACTACCTCTTGGCACTCCCACGCTTTAAATCTTCTTCCACCACCTGCTACATCCCCCTCTTTTAGAAGATGATATTTGTTTAGAAAGTAAAGAGAGTTTTCTGTACACCTTCTTTTTTCGTCTCTTGCAAAGTCAAGCTGGGTTTCCATTGTGTTGTAATCGGAATAAGAAGTGTTCTCTGCTAACCACATTTCCGACTGCTGAACGTAAAGGTTAAATCTCTCATAGGGAATCCTATTAGCAAAACCAGTATTAATGCTGTCTATCCACCTTACAAATTCTTTAGGGTAGTTAAGAGTTTCCTGTTCAGCAGGTTTCCACTCGCTAGTCTTAATTTCCTTTTTGCCTTTATACTTGAAATCTTGTTTGTTATCATACTCATCAATGGTAAGTACTTCATCGTGAGTCGTGGTTTCATCTACCACATCTACAAAGCTATCTGCTATCTGCTCATTCTCGCTCTTTACTGTATCATCAGTATTCAATGCCTTGTTAATGGTAACAGGTATCTTAGGCTTATAATCATCAACGATTTCTATATAGCCGTGCTTCTCTAGTAAACTTTTTTTATTATCCCCAATGGGTATATCGGAATTGTAAAGGTCGTATAAGAATTCTAATCTCCTATCAAGCTCTAGTGAGGTTTTCTTAACGCTAATGGAAGAGGAAGATAAACCCATAGTTGCAAATATAGTAATATTTTTAAAACTCTATGTATGTGCTACTATGCATCACATAGTACTATATTTGTCCTAATTAGCAATTAGCTAATATACTAATATACTAATATATAATATATATATATATATATACTAATTAGCTAATAGACTAATAGAGCTATTACCACAAATTAAAAACCAATAGCTAATTAAGCCCCCTAGGCTATTAAAATACTAAAAGCTATACACACATACCAAAATGCTAATTCAACGCAAAGACGACCCCTCAAATAAAGCGAGAAGCGTAAAATAACCAAAACCACAATACGCATATACGAAACCCACCCCCTACCTAATCCTTCGAGTGGGGGTATATGGTTGCATTATGCGCCCCCAGCTTGGCGAAAAAAAAAATTGCCTTATTAGGTATAACATAGTAGCTTGTATAACAATCCTTTTTTTATAGCATAGTACCAACCTATGCAAAGTACTTGTTTAGGGCTAGTACTGTTATTGACATACTATTTAGCTTTACCCAGTAGCTTGTATGAAATTGTTAATAACTTGTTAATAACTAAAGGGGTGCTAATGTGTTTCGTATTGTTATTATGCCTATACTTGTACTAGTGAAATGAACGTGAACCTTTTAACCCTAATGCCTATGTGAATATCAAAATCCCGTTTATCGGTGAAATACTACAAACGTAGTTGTGTAATTGTTTGCCTAACCTTTGTATCATCTGGTACATCGAAAGCCGAAAGGCTATAACAATCAAACAAATGAAAAACCCAAACACAACAATTAAGTCAAAACTTGTAAAGGATACTAAGTCTAACAAAGTCTTAACTCCTGAAGAACAAATAAAGCTAATGAACGAAGCGATGGCATCCTTTAGAAAGGAGCTAAACGAAACGTTTGATACTGAAGCGATAGCTGTTCATCTGAAAGAAAAGAAAGAGTTAGAGCGGGAGAATTCCGCCAAAGCCAAAGAGGCTATCCGCAACATAAAGGATGCTAAATGGATTGCTGAAGTAACTATCAAACAGATTGAAGTTTCAAAATCTGGCGAAGTAACTGAATTGACAGCTTGTACGCAAACAATCGATTTGCTCGATGCAAACAAGGTGTTCACGAAAGGAACAACCGCACACGATAGAACCTATACAGAAGAAGAAGTAACGAAAGGTCTCAACATCAGAAATGATGGGTCGGAATCTGCCTATAAAAAGGAACAGAATCTGGTGGATAAAAGAGCTTTCAATCAGATTACATCTTCTGTCTTAAATTCAAACCTAGAGATAGCTATGGATTTGCAAGTGCTAACTGCTCACAAGGGAATTTTGGGATTGCGTAGAAACCCGCAACAATATCAAAATTACCTAGATGGTACAACGGATGAGTTACAGTATCGCAAAGATGCCACTCACTCAACCAAACCNTCGCGAGATGCCTTGAAGAACAAGCTTCAACAAGAAGCTAAGCGCTAAAAGGATACGTTTTATTTCACGAATGCAACAATTACCTCACCGATGGATTTTGGGGGGAGTTATCCGAAAGGATGCTCCCCTTTTTGTTTGCTTATCATTTGGCTAATATTAAAAATGTCAAAGTGATAGCGCGTAACTGTGATGTTATGGTAGCGATGTTATTCAATAGTGTCGTGTAGGTTTGATTCCTACGCATCAGCTAACTAATAATTAATCAAGATGGAAGATACTAATATAAGAGAGTACTATTTGTACACTAACACTCAGGACATTGAGTGCTATACTCCTAGCTACGAAGTTGCTAGTATGCGATGTGCTCGCCCTGATGTAATTGCTTGTGTTGATTCATTTGGTGATACGATAACTACAATAGAATTATTATGAGACAAGCTATTAGGATAATATATCTACGTGTCTTGCCTTGTATGATGCTTGTGATGGATTTCTGTGCGTATCACGCAATTTTCAAGGGGCGTGTTTTTGATTTCGGTCCATTTGCACTTATTCTTTTAATGAATCTGGCTGTATTATGGTCAATAATAGAAGTATCACGAAGTTTTAAAAACTACAGATAATGGAACAAGAAGAAGAAGAGGAAGGTGTTTACCTTAAGATATGTATAATTATCATCCTGAATTTAGGTTTTTGGATTCTTTTATTAAAATACGTTTAGCTATGGCAATCAATAAGAAGTGTGATTTTCCAGAGTGTAAGCCTTGTCATTACTATGTTCTAAAAGACGTAGGCTTATATACTTACAAGGATAAAAAGCTAGAGCGGACTCTGTATGACCTTGAGGCTATTTCGGAGGAGATAGAAGAGTGCTTACGGGATGCGACAGGCTTGCGTATTGACGTATTAATTACAGATAATTCAGATATACATTACGAGTCATTAAATGAATAACTATGGAAGAAAATCAGAAGGTATCTAAAAAGCCATATTTGGTTTATATGAACAAGACGTACAATGTGTACTTAACTGATGCATATATCTGGATGAAGAAGTACGGCTACAAGGAGGATGACTTTGAGGGTATTATCTCTGAGGTTGTATTTCATTACAAGCTAGGGGATTCTGATGGAGCAGGTAAGTACGGCTTAGATGACACTCCTGTTATGTTTGTAGGTAAGATTTACCGTGATTTCGATAATCAAAAACGAACACCAGATAAGATATGGTGGGTATATTAAAAAATAATTAAAGATGGGATACTACACCGACTATGAGTTACAAGCACTTTGCGAGTTGCAACGTATTTCATCTGAATACATATTCAAGGGAGTGTATCTGTACTATTACAGAGCTGATGGCAAAAACAACTGCGCCTTTGAAGATTTCTCTGAAGAGATAGGGAAACGCCTTAGTGAGGCGACAGGATTGAAAATTGACGTAACAATAACAGAGCAATGAAAGAAGATAAAGATTTCTGGACCTACCAACTGATGCTAGTGGGCTTTTGGGTCACATTATTGGTAATCGCATATTTAAAATAAAAAAAATGAAAAACAATAATCAATGGACATTTGACCAGGTGATGCTAACTATCTTCTGGTTAATACTGGCTTTAATCGGAACCCTAACTACCTAATAAATTTATTATGATACTACATTCAATTATTCGGGCAATTGACACGCCTAAGTTTAAAGTTGTCAATGTGTTTAAATTCATAATGCTATCCCTTGTGGCTCTTTTATCTTTTATATTTTTGAGTCTGGGGGGGTAGTACTATGTCAGTATTTGGCGCAGTCTTCTAATTGGAATAGGAAGCTGGAGTGTTGAAATATGCACGTCTCTTTGCTAGGCTTTAATAAGCAAGCAAGCAAGAGGAAGTACCATCAGAAATTAGGGTTCGATTCCCTACTGCGCTACTATCATTTACAAAAAAACAATGGATATAATAATTGAAAATAACGAGGTACGTGAGGCTAATACCTTTTGGCTATTAGGATATAGCTTTATTGTTGACAAGGTTACATATTATGTACCTATAGATAAAGTGAATCAATGCTCGCATTGTAGCAATTTTATGTTATACCCTGATGAGCAATGTCCGAAATGCGGAAGAGTAGGTTAAAAAACAAAACTATGAAAGACATCGAACTTATTGCCGAATTTATGGGATTAGAGACGTGTGGGACAGAGTATGTCTGGGTAAATGTACATACTAGCGACCTTGTTCCTTCAGATTCGAAAGAGCGGTGTTCTGTTGAGATAAGAAATGACGAGAAATGCATAAGAATACCTGCCTTATACAAGACCTCTTGGAAATGGCTTATGCCTCTGGTGGAAGAGATTGAATCTAAAGGGTATCCTTTTACAATATCTGGGAATTATTGTCTTATTGAAGATGCTGTGGGTAGTGGGTTTTCTTTAATGCAAGACGACTCAACCAATGGAAAAGATAAAAAAGAATCAATTTTCTTAGCAGCTATTGAATTTATTAAATGGTATAAAGATATCGGAAGATTCTATCGTAAAGTACGGTGTTTTGGGTGCGGAGAGCCTACCGATACTGTAGACGATGGAGTATTTATCGCATACCCAAATGTGTATTGTAAGAAATGTAAAAAATAAAGACCTAAATAAATAAAACAAAAATGAAAGAGAATATATTTAAGGTAGGAGATATCCTAATCGCAACAAAGGAAGCAAATGGACATTACTCTTGCACAACCGAAGGTGTTCAGGTAGTTGTCGTAAGAGAAACTACCCTTAGCACAGGTAAGATAGATGTTGTCTTGCTAGAAAAAATGCCTCCAGTTTACAAACCTAAAGTAATAAAAAGAGATGGTATGCCTGAGGTTTGGTACGATAAATCTGGGAATCGAGTAACCAAAAGAAGTAATACCCATAATGTCCTTTCGTGTTGTTTCAAGCATACCTGTAAAAACACTGCTCTTGTTGGGGCATTGTCAAGTAACAACTCACAATTAGTAATTCTATAAATATTATGCAAATAAATTCAGATTTCCCAGATAAGTATCTGGTCAAAGCAGAATCCTGTCATACAGACGACTATTACGGATTAGCTACAAGAATACATACAGACAAAGTCACTGTCTTTATACTAATTAGATTTAATAGAAAATGGTGTTGGGTATCGCCAGGTAGCGATATGAATTATTGTCAAGGTCATAGTGATTTTGATGAAACTTTAAGACGAGCACTTCTTGATGAAAAAAATGCAGTAGTAAGATTCGATAGCCAATCTGATTTATTTTCATTTTGCTTGAATCCANCTATGTTTTATAAAGCATTAGAACAGTAATCGCCAATGGTATCAGGCGAAGGTTGATACATAGTACTAATTTAAAAAAATATGTTATGATACAAATTGTAAACATACTTCCACCAGTGGATGTAAAAGCCATAACTGAAACTTCAGAGAGCAAGTTCTATACGCTAGAAACAAGCTCTAATCGACCTTTTGTTTTAGTTAGAGCAAATGCAAATGTTGGAGGAAATAAGCAAGAAGACCAGTGGCACTGGGTATCACTTGGTAGCGTAAAAAATCGTAAGACAGGTTTTGTGACGTTTCAAGAGGCTATAAATACAGAGGTAGCAGTTGACGAAAATATCGTTAAGGAGCACGATACGTTATATGCAACCTTCAAGTATTTAGGTGAGCGTGCTAAGGTTTATCAGCCAGATAGTTAGGCTGTAAGTTTAATCTCGTAATAAAGTTGTCTTCGTTATGCGTTAAGAGGAAAGCATATTAAAATATTCCTGCATTCACAAATAGTCTTAATGAAAAACGGACAATGGGAACGGCTTGCTTGAGGACTCGCAAGTTATGGGTGAGATAAACAATGCGAAGACCATTTATTACGAATAAAAAAACAATAATGAATTCAACAATTAGATTGAAATGCGATTCACAAATGCGTTCCTTTTTAGCAAATTGTCCCGCTAACTCTGTCTCTTCTTTCTTAAGAAGAGCAAGAAATGGACAAACTTATGACGATGTAAGTTGCAAATATTATCAAGTTAAGCAACCTAACTTTATAAGGGTAGAAAACGGCTCAAAAGGAATCGTATCCTATGTAGAGACAGTACATATAAAAGCCAACCCAGATAAGGGATTTGGAGATTATATATTCTTACCTGTCAGGATGGCTCAAAAAAAGCTTAGCGAAGATAAGAAAACTGACTTGCTTCAGTATGAGGGGGTAAAAGATTGGGATGAATATTGGAGGTTTGTTAATGACCCATATTCTGAAGAGTTTGATAAACATAGAACCACTACAAAAATAGGGAGGCTGATTCATAAAATATTTACAAAAGATGGATTAGCTGCTTACGTACTAACAGATACAAAAAACGAAAGATTTGTAAACGCTTTTAAAGGGTTCTTTGTAGAAGACGATGAAGAAATGGTTCAGGTAAATGGAGACGATATCTTATGGGGCTATCTAGACGCTAACTATTATTCAGAGTGGGGCGAGAATGGAAGCTTATTTAGTTCGTGTATGCGATACGATTATAAGAATCATTATATGACAATGTATGTCAATAGTTCAAGTTGCTCTATGTTAATTTTGAAAAAAGATGGATTAGTTTCTGGGAGAGCCTTGTTGTGGAAAACGAATTGCAATACAAAATTAATGGATAGGATTTACACAATAAGAGATTCAGATGTTACAAAATTTACGAATTGGGCAAAAGAAAAAGGATATCTTCACAAAGAAGAGCAATCGTATGATAATGATACGTTTATCGACCCTGAAACAGATGATACAATAAACCAAAACTGGGATATCAGCGTATCACCGCCTGATAACTTTTACCCATATTGCGATACGTTTTATCGATATTGTGATATATCAGGCATAATAACGAATAACGAGGATGAAGGCGATGATGAGTTAAGAGGCGAAAATGGCGAGACAGACCTTCGTAGGCGTTCTATAATAAATACGGATGATTTATTAAAAACAACCGACGATGATGTCGTGTATGTAGATGACCACGATGGGTATGCACCATATGGCGAGGCAGAAAGATGTAAACACCACCAATCTTACTTTCTAACTGACGATGTAGAGTTTTCAAGCTATGAAGATGATTTTGTACCATTAAATTCAGGCTACTTCTCTGAGCTATACGATTGTCAGCTATTTAAAGATACTTCAAGATACTCAGGATACCACGGAACATACATCCCTACTGATGAGGCATCAGAGTGGATAAATAAAGATGGGGATTACGATTTTATAGATTGTAGCCATACTGAAACATACATAGATGCAGTTAATTCAGCTTATGTTATCCCTGTCGAAATAGCATTAGAATCTAAGTACCATAAAGGATACGTATCGCCTAACAACAGCGATGAGGTAGTAAGATTAGACGGAACAAAAGATTATGCAAATCGACGCTATACTACTAGGTGTAAACACACTGGGAGATTAGTATTAAAGGATGACTCATATTACATATGGGGGACTGGGTGGGTCTTAAAAACTTTTACCCAAACCCATAAAGAATCCATCAGGGAAGAAGAACCAAAATATCTAGCAGATATACGTAAACAATAATTCAATTAATTCTAACTAATAACTATATATATGAAAAACAGAGATGTAAAAAGAGTTAGGATGCTGAGAAATATTCTTAGTGTTCAATCTGAATCTGGAGAAGAGGGGAGGGTTCGCCAATCCATAATGATGAGATTGGAAAACATAAAAAAGTCATTACCAGAAAAAGAGCAAGCTAATTTTGATGTATACCAAAAAGAAGGGAATATTTTTGTCACAAGAGGCAAGATTAATAAAAAGCAAAAGTATCCCTGCGTTGTATCGCACACAGATACTGTTCATAGTTTTCACAAAAGCTTTGCAGTCAAAGAGCACAATGGTTGGCTGTTTGCTTTTGGCGGAGAGGAAGTTGAGCAAAAAGGGATAGGCGGAGACGACAAGGTAGGCGTTTTTATAACCCTAGAGATGATTGCTCAACACAAAGTAATCAAAGCTGCATTTTTTGCTGAAGAAGAAATAGGTCTGGTTGGCTCTAGCCGAGCCCCTGCTTCATTCTTTGAGGACTGTGGGTTTGCTTTACAATGCGACAGAAAGGGAAATAAGGATTTTGTAAATGAAATCAACAATGTAAAATTGTATTCGGATGAATTTTCAAATGAAATTGAGCCAATTTTAAAGCAGTTTGGATATAAGGAAACATCAGGGGGGAGTACAGATGTAACAAACGTAAAGAAAAAAGCGGATATCTGTGTTGCTAATATGAGTTGTGGATACTTTGACCCCCATTCAGATAGCGAGGTGGTTCACATAACAAGCGTTTTTAGGTGTTCTGATATGGTTTCAGCTATAATAACTCAATGCGGTAAAAAAGCCTGGAGACACAAGTAC
>JGI24006J15134_10001395_pt1 | contig 13771 bp, 6 predicted proteins | sample LinPmetageLP53_FD_15134 | JGI IMG/M metagenome (IMG submission 15134) | reverse complement strand
TAAAAGTTCTAAATGTAGCAGACAGTGTAAGTTTGATAATATCACCTGTGTTCGGTGCTGACACAAACAATGCACCACCATCGTCAGTCATTGCTAGTGAGAATCCAAAATTGTCATCTGCCGCTGTGTTACCATAATCTAAAGTTATTTCATTTCTTATTTGAAGTGAAGACAGAGTAGTTCTTTTCCTGTAAATGTTAACTTTGTTAACCCCTGGAGTACCTACTGCAACATCTACACCTTGAGTAGATGCTACTATACTTGAACCAAATTTTCCACCATCTATGATTTGTTGATCAAATAGTTTGTCAAAATTACGTTTGTATGCAGTGGCATCATTCTTTTGGTAGACTGACCATGAACCGGTATTTGTGCTATAACCATTGTCCACAAATACATAATCGTTTTCAACAAAATTTTGTAATGGCCTAATGTCATCAATAGAATCGAAATTATTAATTCTTACAGATTCAAACTTGCCTAACATTCCTTGACTGGCGGTGCTGTCTATCGTGCCTTCAAAGTCCACTGTGAAGATTTTTTGACTGTCTGTGCTATCAGGTATAGTGGATATTTCATAGATTCCGTCTGCCAGTGAGTTAAATCCAACAATTCCAACAATATCTCCTGCAACTAATCCATGCGGCTCATTACAAGTTAATTGTAGTTTGTTATCAAAAGTGTCATATTCTGTAATGGTTACATTTATGCCATTAAAGCGTTTGACGTCCCAGTCATCTGCATAAGTGTAAGCGCCTGCATTTGCCATCCATACTGTGTATCCTTCTTTGACATTAGTCACATCTAAAGCCAGTAATTCTGTTTTATTGAACACGGTGGCATCAACCTGTGAAGGTCTAACATACCCTGCTACAGGATATTTGAATATGGACCATGGGGTATTTTCATCACTCAAAACTTTTGCATCAAACACTGTTGTAGAAAACACTGTAGGTGAACGCAATAATTGTGAGTCTCCTACATTTTTTACAACTTCTGTGTCTGGCTCTTGGCCAATAGTAAATTGATATAATTGTCTGTCTTGCTGATGTACATCTTCATCTACAGCAAATTCATATTCTTTAAGTGTTCTGTGACCACCATAATCGCCTATTCTAAACGCATACTCTTCTAACACATCAAAAGTTTGTGATTGAAGTGCTTGAGGTTCACTCTTAAATCTTAATATAGGTTTTGTAGTGCCTTTGTCACGAATCATACCTTGATAAAATTTGTACTGTGTGGTTTCGTCTAAACCTAAATCTGCAAAATATGTTCTTGGCTGATATCCAATCAGATGCTGTGCAAATCTTTGCTGATCTGCATCAAAATTATCTGTTTCTAAAGAATAAAAATCTCTAAATGATTCTGCTTTGGCATCCCAGTTTGGCAACAGATCTGGAGTTGGTGTTGTTTCTTTTAATCTAAAGTTTTCTTTGCCAAACAGTGTGCTAGATGTATGATTTGTAATAACAGTATAAGTTTTTGTTTGATGAATGACTGTTTCGCCAATTTTAAAATCAGTGTTTGGATTCCATTGTTGAGCCACTGCTCTGTCTAATATATTACCCGGAGTATAAATGTCTCCATTCCATCCTGCTGTTCTAAAACCAACCAGTTTNACACGATCTTGTCTNTTACCAGTAGCAATATCATAGACGACATCACTGAATGATGTAATGTTATCAAACAATAAAAGATGTTCTTTTTGTACAGCACGAATATCTGCATTGTATATTCCATTCACATCCGGATCTGTGCTTATAATAAATTCACCATCTGATCTGTTTGTGGATAAATCATTTGGGTTGATCGGTACACCGTCCTGTTGTAATACAGTGTAATATTCATCGTAGTCTGTTACATCATCACCAATGGTAGATTCACGGACAAACTTTAATTGCTTTGCCGCTGGAGATACTGTAATCACTGATCCAACTGCCCAATTCTGTGTGGTCCAAAATAAAAATTCTTTCACACTGAGATCCCAACTTAAAGGTAAGTTTAATTCTTTGGAAATTCATCAAAAACAAATCCTTGTGATTCCAAATATTCATTGTAACCAAATATGAACTCGGACAATGCCTGCTCATCTTTAAACTCTGTACCATAAGTTACCAAAGCAGTATTTTGCAGATAATTTTTATATTTCTTTACTCTTGCACCACCTTGAAGAGGCAAAAGGTTGCCTAAAGATGACCAATTGTCAGAATTAAAACTTTGTTGACTAGAAATATTGTTCAGTGCTCTATAAAAAACGCCACTGTTCCTAACCAATGAGCCTCTAGCATAAAATCCACCTGCTTGCCATTCAGTAAAAGATTCAGTGACTCCGCCAACATTGATTGTTGTAAAGTCATTGCTTACTTTTGGTGGATAGTATGTAAATGTACGATCAAAATTTGCATAACCACTGACTTTAAATCCATTCACAGATTTTTCAATTATTATACCAGAATAATTTGCAGTGACCACTGGCGCCGACTTGTAAACAATTAAATCAAAATTTTCTTTAGGCATGAATACACTGCGGTTTGTTGTGGTTGGCGAAACGGCACCTATTGCAACTTGTAAATTATCTTTGTTGGAAAATCCACCTAACTTATAACTCAATTGCACATTAATATTATCAATTCTGTTTGCAATATACGTGTCAGCAGTGTATCCAAGATGTGTAACATAATCTGATAGAATGTTTACATAACCTGCTGTAAGAGTTGTACCACTTGGCAGTTTTAGTTCTGATGGTGATACTCTGGTTGTGTTATCATAGACTACTTGGTTGTCTGCGTTTGTGCTGTATCTTGAATAATCAAAAAACAATCCAGCATATCTTGCCGGCTTGGCTAAAAATTTTGCCACTTGTTCTGCAAATCTAAAACTAGAAGATCGTCTCCAAGCAGTTTCCGCAGGGCCATGATCACCATACAACCAATTTGCTGAAAGATCAGATGATTGATTTGTGCCTCCGCCAAGTATGCCTGCATTGCCTGGGGCCGCAAGACTGCCGTCTTCTGTTGCAGGAATAACATTTAAGAAACTTGATCCTCTAACATATCTTGTGTAATATCCTTTGCGTGGCCCGTCTGCAATAAAACCATCTGCAATGTCTTTCCATAAAATTGTGTTGCCTTTGGTATAAGGAGCAGATCCGTATTTGGTGTCCCAATATGAAGGTTTAGCAGAGAAGCCCAACATTTCCCATGGAGCAGAGTGTGGTTGATCTGTGTCATACCACTGTTTGTAAATGTTTCTCCAGTGTCCTTTTAGTGTGGTGCCTTTTATCGAATCTGTGTATTTGGTATAGTTGGATGTAAAATCGTTGCCTGCCTCATAAATGTTGTTTGTGGTGTAGTCAACAGCGTTTCCACCAGTCCATGTGTAAAAATCTCTAGCATACATTGTGTTGACTTCGGTCACTGTGTATTCATTGTTTCTAAAAAATCCATAATCCATGTTTAAAAGATTTGGATTGTGATTAACTTTTATATTGTTGTAAATTCTTTTTTCAAATTCTAACAACAAGTCATCTCTAAAATCACCGTAAGCAACTGTGATAGAACCATCATGTCCTCTGACAACTTCAATACCTGTCACTGATGAATCGTCTGACTGATATGTGGTATCGTAATATTTTGCAGGTTCATAAGCAGGTGCTAGTCCAAGTTTTGCCGGAGTTGCAGGCACAAAAGATCCTTTAGAAGTAACATGTTCTTGTATTTTTAAAGTATCGTTTGTATTCAGTGTGGCAAATATTTGTANGCCTATTTGATTCGACGAATCTGATGTAGTAGTGAATATGTAATCTTTACCATGCACCAACTGTGTGTTATTNAGATATACATAAACTGCTNTTGTACTNAGTGTTGTCAAAGTAAATTCGCTTGTGATAGGATAGTANACAACACTGCTGTCTACCACTGTGTATGTTAATGTGTTTTTGTCATCACCATATGCTAACATGTCTGTGTCATAAAAAGCAAAAGAAGATGTTTTGTTTAAATTAACTTGATTCAGTATAGAATCCAAATTGTTTTCGTCTATGCTATCTAATGAGATACCACTTGTTCTATCAATTATACTACGTTTAAATTTTTCATATTCTCGACCAGCATATCGTAATGCTTTAGGAAGATTTAGCACAGCATCTTTTAAAAATATTGCCGCTAAAGGCACAGATCCTGCATGTTGTAAAATTATGCTTCCATAATCAAACATGTCTGCAATATCTCTTGAATTATTTGTGCCTACTGCTGTGCCAATAAACTTTGGATTTTCTTCTGATGCAGATGAAAAATGTTTTATCATGTCACCAAGTGTAAACTTTTGTATGTTTGCATTTGTTGGATTTCTTTGCAGTCCTTGTGCTGTCTCAAAATAACCTTTGCCTGATGGGGTACCAACTGTGGAATGTGCTTTGACCGTGATAACATCATCTGCTGTCGACAGTGTGTTCAATTGCACATACACAGATTGATTAATAATTACTTTTGACCATGCAGTGGTGTAGATTCCATTAACTAACACACTGATTGTCAAATCAGATAGAGTGTTTGCATTCAGATAATGATCCACAGAAAAATATTGGTCATCTTGTTCTGCTGTATAAATCCTTAATATTTTTTGTGGCGCAGATATTTTTTGTTTTTTCCAATTGTTTACAGACTTGAACCTAGATTCTGTTTCGTAGAATGTGCGCCTGGAATTGTGTTAGATTGTTTACTACAATTACATTGTCAGCCACATATTGGAAAGTGTCTGTGTTGAAAGTGTCATTTATTCTGAGGTCATTGATTAATCCAACTCTGTCATACAGCACGTTTTTTCCATATATTGTATCTGGCGTACCTTGTGTGCTTTGAGCGATTTCAAATAGTGTTGATCCAGTAAAGTTTGATGAAGTATAAGTGTCAAGATCAGATATGCTTGTGCCGTTGTTGTCAAATAGATTGAACAGTGGTGATTGTTGTACCGATGTTTTTGCTTGTGCAGTGATCCATGCAGTGCCACTCCAATAGTAAGTTTTGCCTTTATTGTTTGTGCCACGTTTTCCAAATATAGAAACGCCCGTGTCTACTGTGGTCGAGTCATCGATCAATTGTATTACTGATGATCCACCTACAGGCACAAACCCCACTGTGTAAATTTTATTAGCCACTTCAGGATCATTTAAAAATACCACCTTGTCACCTGAACGTAAAGATGTAAGATCGGAAGTGAATCCTGTGGAACCTTGTACTGAGGACAACGCATCAGTTGTAATTGTGTCTATCACATCAACTTGTTTGCTGGTTGTGCCATGATTATACAATTCAAGTCCAGGCAAAAATTCTATAATAGGCCTTTTGGCTCTGGCTGTTTCTGATGTGGTGGTAATTGTGCCGTTTAATTCATCTGCTTTATCAATTGTAGATTTATGAAACCATCTGTTAGATCTTGACCAACTGTTTCTGTCTGGCGAAGATCTGTTTATTGTCCAGTAATCTGGAGTCAGCACTTGTCCTTGTGAGTTGTCAAATCCTGTGGTGTCCCAACCTTGTGTTCCCGACTCGTCCCAGATACTGCCCACTTCAGACGAATATGATTCTGGCACATTTAGGTCGCTATCCAAAACCAATGTTATGTTGGAACCAACCTGCTCCACATAGTATGTGCTGTTTTGATATGCTGAGGTTACATCATTGGATGTAATAATTCGCATGCCATTGCTAAGTTCTAGTCCTGTATAATCTGTGAATGCAGTAACTCCAATTAAATTTTCGTCTGGGTCAAACTTTTCATCAGCAAGATCCTTGATAATGAGTCTTCCTACCATGTTGACATGATTTTCACACTGATACCACAGCACTGTTTCGTTAGTGGTGCTGGAATCAGCCGCAGGCACTCTTAGGGTCACAGTGCCACTGTCAGTGCCATTGTTTTCTACATATGAAGAATCAAACAGATCATCACCGCCTGTGCCTGGCTGTGTCTTGATGTGAAATGGATGTCCTAGTGCGTCAATGTCAAATTTGTATGTGTTGCCTTTGTACACCACAATGTCTGGATTGTCATTACTTTTATTATTGAATACGTAAGCACCAAAGGCATTATTTGTAACTGATATTGTTACTGTGGCTCCCGGTACTCCAGGATTCAACAGCACTGTGCNAANACCTTGTGGTAACCAATAATACTGTCTATAGTTTACAAACTTATCAGGATCAATCAATGGAGCATAAGAATAACTGTCTTGTTCAAATAATCTATCATGTTTACTATTACTACCACCTTGTGCTTGTATTTCATTCACGATGTCAACATACTGTGAAGAAAAATCAACATTTTCTCCATCGGATCTATATGTGACTGTTGGCTCTAATTGATAATTTTGTCTGTTGTTAGACGACTCTTGTAAAAATACATCGCTGGCTTTGTAAGAAGGTTTAAATGTTTGCCCAACATAGCCTGACAGTTTTTCTAATTGGGTAGGCTCGATCAGTTGATCGATAGTAGCGGCAAGAAATTTTTTGTTTTTCTCTGTTTGGAAAATTTCAGGTAAAAGACTATGTGACTTACGAGTTGATTTTGCCATTAGTAATAACCTCCACTGCTACTGCCTGAACTAGAAGATGATGATGGTGTTGTTGTGCTAGTTGAGGTAGATGTTGTGCCAGATGAAGTTGTCGAAGCCGTTGAACTTACACTGGACACAGTTGCAACAGTGGATGTCGTACTTGTGGTGTCGGTTGATGTTACCACTGTGCCAGTGGATTTTAATTTGTCGGCTGATATACTTGATATAATATCAACATTGTCCACTGTGGCAGAACTTATAACTATTTCGTTATCTTGTGAATTAATTTGGAANAAAGAGCCAAAGCCATTGTCTGCTTGAGCAGGAACAATAACCACACTTAATACTTCTGGTGCTAACNCATTGTGGATATANGCCGCTAATTCAGTAAAATAAAATGTATCTCCAAAGTCCCAAAGATCTAAACTGAAGTATGTGTTTATTGCCGCAATACAATCTGATTTAATTTGATTATCGGACACATTAGTTTGTGGATTTTTTACAATCTTAAATTGTGCTTGTAATTGTGAGTCTGAACCTGGGCCAAAAATAAGTTTGTAATTGCCAGGATTGATTATAATTTCATCTGAAGTACTCTTCACGTCATCCAATGTGCCAAGATAGGAAGTTTCTAAATCGTCTAATGTTGGAGCCACAGGACGAGTTGTAATCTGTCCATTGTTTAACCAAGTGCGGAACGCTGTGTCAAAAGGTCTAGTCATTACATACATGTCAATGATGTTGCTGACAGCAGGATCAATTCTTCTTGATCTAGGAGCACCATGTTCGTAATTGTAAATTAAATCTTGTCTACCAATCTTTGCAGTGTAGCCTGTGACTGCTGATGTGAGACCAGTTGTGGATGAGTATTGGAAGAAAGTGTTGTCTCCGTAGTAGTAAAATAATTGACTGTTTGGATATATTGTAAAATCTGTTATTGCTGTAGAAGATTGAACTATGACAAAGTTTGTGTTTGAAATTGGATTTGTTACACTTTCGCCTCCTTCCACAGTGTCTTGAAAGAAAACATATTTGTTGGCTACATCTGTTGTAGGCTCAACAATAAGATCAAAAAGATCAGGACGATCCACTACACCATCATCATCTACGTCAAAGAATCCCACTTGCATTTTTCTACCATCTGAATAACCATCTTCTGCAAAAATATTTTTAACAATTTGCCAGTCGTAGTTGTAAGTGAGATTGGAGACAAAATCAGGCTGAGTGTTGCTTTTTAAAACCCTTATTTTGTCTTTGATTGTGTATCCTGTTTCTGGATCAGAAATTTGCACAGATTCGTCGAAATAAAATTTGTTTTTGGAAAATGATTGGAACACATATCTTTTTGACCTATTAGTAACAGTGTATGACACTCCGTTGGTGTCGAAACGTATTAACCAAGAAGCATCTAGATTTGCATTGGTGGTGTTGCCTTGATTGGTTATACTGAAACTACTTGTTGTGTCTAGATCTGATTCTGCTATCACATACCATGCTCTAGATATTGTGTTGTAGCCTAAGCCAAAATTCTTGTACGCAATCACGTTTGCGATAATTGTTGTTTGCACAGAAGGTGTAAGAGTTGTAATGTAATCTGGAATAATTTCGCTGAGTACAGCAGTGCTAGGCANTAATTGATTCAGTATCACAGGACCTGTGCCATCTGACAAATTGCCNAATCCACCATTTGATCCATCACCTTCTACAGAGATCACTTTAGTCCATATTGTGTCTGAAGAACCTGGGTGTCCAGCAGTGCCTGTCATCAGTGTGCCGTTGGCTGCCATGAAATGCGAACCTGTTGGTGCAGTAAATTTAAGCAACGCACCACTAGTGATATATCTCAAGTTGGTAGTAGTAGAAGTGCCCAAAGATAATGGACCAGTGTCTTCAAAATATCCTGTCACTTGATTTACAGTTTGTGTAGTCTTGTTCCATGTTCTGCCAGTACCCCCGGATATGGATGGATACTCGGAATAGTAATATTGTTTTACAGAAGATGATTTTATTGTAGTTGCTAAAGCACCGTTGATAACTTGTTGCACATCGGCACTGGTTGTGAAAGAAAAATCAAATGATTCATTGTCTGACTCTGTGTAAAGCATGCCATCATCAGCAACAATATTTGTAGAAGAATAAACTCCGGTAGGATCTGTTATGTCTAAAAATCTTGATATGCCACTGGATGTTCTTACTTGTGTTTTTACTTTAGCAATTGAAGGATTCTGCACCCTGGGTACAATTTGATAATCTTCTGGAGTGATCATTCTGTTGTTGGTATAATATGATTGCGGAGCCAGTGTTTTAATGTCTTGCACACTCTCGCTTGCCGCCGCATTGGTCACTGTGCTTTTTAAACTGCCTGTAATTGTAAGCGTGTTTGTTTGTCCTGAACGTGAAACGTATTCTATATCAATAGCAACACTCTGCATGTTGGTTGGCTGGACGTAATAGTTTAATCCGTTGCTCTGTCTGAACGCACATCTAAAATTGCCTTTGGGCAGTGTGCCATACACACCGTCGGAAAATACAAGATCAACTTGATCGTTTGTTTTTGTAATCACAGCAAACTGATTGTTCACATTGTTTTCTAAAGAATTATAAATCACATTGTTGCCTGTGATTGCAGGTACTTTGGTCCATCTTTGGTTTATTACACCATTGTTGTCTAATTTAAATAAAAACACATCATCGTTATTAATGTTGTTTTCTGTTATGGATACTACNGTGTTAGGTGCTGTATTTGTTACNGTAAAGTCTTGTGTGTTTACTGCACCCTGTCTAAAGTGTACAAAATAACCTGTATTGTTCGAGCCAAATCCTTTGTTGTCATTTTTATAAATCATGCTCATGGAGTTGCCTGGTATTGGGGCTTCTTCGTATATGAATGATTCTCCAATGAAAGAACAAGGCACTGCTTCAAATTCCATATTGATCCCATTGATATTTCTATTAAAAGGAAATAGTGGAGCATCAAGATTGGAACCGTTGAATCTGTATAGTTCTGTAGTAAGGCCTGCTATAACATCTTGTGCTACTGGTTTCCCAACAAATTGATCTTTGGGTAAAGAAGAATTTAACACTGCATTGAACTGCTCTTGCCAGTTGTCATTTGTCACATCATTCCACTGTATTGATGTGTTTGATATGTCTTGACCCAACGAATCAAACACAGTCTCAGTAGTAGACACTGCATCAATTTTTAGAAATCCGTTGCCAGCAGTGTTACGTTTTGGTTGATATGAAATGAGTCTTGCTAAACGTAATACAGATTCTTTACGTTCTGCAAGATCAATAAAATTTTCTCTAGCATTCAAGTCTACTCTGTACGAAATAGATTGAGCAGTGTAGGCAATCAGATCAATCAATGCAATAAACTCTGAGGATTCAATGAAATCATTGAAGGACTCTGCATAGTTTAATTGGATATAGTCTATCATGGTTCTTCTGATAGTGTCAAAGTCATAAGATTTGAAATCAGCCTGAGTGAAAGTTCTATAAAGTTGTTGCCATTCTCTCGTGGCTAACAGTGAGTTTTGACGATTGGTTGATGCCATTAACTCTATTTATTGTGGAAAATATCTGGTGCTTTAATTTATTTGATTAGAACTGTAAACAGTTTGCTGTCCTGTCATAAGTCCTTCAACACTGTCGAACAATAAGTCCATAGATTCACCCAATCCATAGCCAATATACAACACACTGACTTTGACTTGAACTCCGTGTTCATACTCTTGTACTTCTAAACTGTCTAGTTGTACTCTTGGATCGTATGCAATCACATCCTCAACGTCTGTGATGATGTTGTTTTTTGTGTCAGCATCCAACGGATCAAACAAATATAGCCAAATGTTTGTGCCAAATTCAGGATTTTCTAACTTTTCGCCTTTGCGGATGTTGAAATGATTGAGTAAATCTTGTTTTACTAACTCTATGTCATACAATTTTGAATCTTTAAAAGTTCTGCCCTGTGTGGAAAACCCAGAATATATCTGATTTCGCACAGTTTTAGTCCTAATTTTTTGATCTTTGTATGTTATAACTGCCATTTGTATTATTTACCCTGCGTACACAGTGGCCGCACTGCCAATCATTGTGCCTGCGTCAACAGCGTCACCCAGCCTTGCACATTTTATTCCCACAACAAAAACTGTGGCGCTGGATCCTTTAATAACCTCTGTGTGATCTACGCAAACGATTCCTTCTAGAATTTCATGCACAATTGTAGCGTCACCCAGTCTGGCCCATAATTTTGATTCAGCAAACACAGTGGACTGACTAGGGGCAGCCAACACTGTTGCATCATCACAGTCATGACCTGTGGCCAGTGCATCTCCTGTTCTCACTGCCAGTGGCATTAAAATCTGTCCTCTGGCAATTCTCTGTCTGTCGCTGTGGGTGTGGTTTTGTTTTTGCGTTTGTTTTCATGTTCTGCATATGGTTCTGCTGTGGGCACACGTTTCATAATACTTTCTCTTGCATTAGGATCACGAGTAGCACTTACACCTGCGTTATCATATGTTTCTAAATTTGACAGCACTGTGCTTAGAACTTCCTTCCCAGGAAGATCTGTGTTCTCAGTGTTAAAATGTATTTCTCCTCCATTAGATGTATCTGTGTTTACAAGAAAATCATTGCCAGCAAAAGTTTTTATATCTGTGCCTGCTTTGATAAGACCATTCGCACCTATGACCAATTCATAGTTGGCACTGGATTCGATTCTGACTCGGCCAGTGGTTGTGGTTGGATCTGAATTAACTAGATGGTTGATATCATTGTCTGTGGTATTTTGTCCTGTGGCTTTGATGTTAACATTTCTGCCTGCTTCCATGTTGATGTCACGTTCTGCTCTAAAATTAAAATCATTTTCAGTATGCACACTGACTGAGTCTTTGGAGTAGATGTCTATTTTGCCGTCTGCTGTGAATTCAATCCATGCAGTGCCGTCATTGTTGGTGATGTATACCAGGCTCTCAGAATTGTGTAATAATAATTGTGCGCCTGAACGTGTACGCAATCTAATCAATTCGTTACTAATAGAACCGACTGCTTTTTTACCCGCAACAATTTCAGCAATGGCTGGTGTACCGTCATCCATTACAAATGACTGTCCTCCCAATCTAGACTGTGCAACACTTCTAAAATCAAACTCATCAAAAGGAAAAGTGTTATTGTAAATTTTACCGTGTCTGTTAATGGCATCTCTGCTGTTGGTCAATGCTTCAAAATCAACAGGGCCTGGTGTGGAAATTCCAAATACCTGCGAAGGTGTTTCACGTCTTGCACTGGAAGATGTGGTGCCTCTCACTGTGTCTGTGATCAGTCCTTGATTAATCAATGCTTCTGTGGCTGGCACATGCACTGGTCTATATCTGTATGCATTGTCCACTGAAGGTTTTGTGTTGAGTCGCGAAACATTTGAAGACTCTGCTCTACGTTGTGCCTCTGCCACAGGCAACGCTGTCGGATCATCTTCATCCGTATTTTCATTGTCGCCATATTTTAAATCCTCAAAATATCTTTTATTTTGTTCAGCATTGCCAATAAATTTTCCTGAAGCCGCCACACCCGGAGTCATGTGGTTCATAAAATCTTCATACACACATCCTAACCAGTAACCGCTGTTGACGTCGCCGTTTGCAAACATCACCAACACCTTTGTGTCAATATCGGGTGGTATCATCCAAAAGCCATATGACTTTTGTGTATTGTTGAATTCTCTGTTATTGTTGGTTGCTGACAGTGGAGTTTGTCCTGCAAAAGGAGAACAGTAACTAACTGGCACAGTCTGTGTTTGAATGTTTGCTTCCTCAAAGTCACCATGCAGATCAGGTATATGCACAAACAGTCTGCCCATACGATTGACATCAGTAGGATTTTTTACGTACCCTATGTAGGGGCCTGGAAAAGTTTTTATTTTCCTTTGTGCATCATTGGGTTGAACTCGTGTATTAAGAGCCACTATCTGCCACCTCCGAGTCTTTTACTGGCGTTGGTATTAGTATTTCTAGTAAGGTCTTTTTTGTCGGAAATTTTTCTCCCTTTGAAACGTCCGGATGGAACTTTCTTTACGTTCAACGTCTCCTCCAACTCTTCAAAATCAACCACTCTATCCCCAATTGTATTATTTGTTTTTGTAGTATTTGACGTTGTACTTGGAATTGGTCCACCCCTTGCATTTGGTTGATCCATATCAGTAAATTTACGAGTAGATGATTGTTGATGACGCATTCTTACCATTTGTAACACATTTGTATATACACCGCCACTGAACCTGTGCTCACACATATAGACTTTGTAAATGCCTGAGAAAAATGCCGCATCGCCTATTTTGAACANTCCTGATGTGTCATCTANATCCGTAGGAGTTTTAAAATTNACTCTGATATACACTTCATATTCATCNGTGACCACAGCACCATTNGCATCAATATTAGGTGAATCTGCCACGTGTGTGTTTTTTAATGGTAAGTTGGACACTGATTTTTGTTCAATCCAATACGGATCGCCGATAATTTCCATGTTGACCACAATTAAGTCTGCGGAAGGATCCATGAGAATTGCTTCAAAAATTGTAGCAAGTTCACCATTCTGTTTGGTTACATTAGGAAACAGATTGCTGTTTGACACGTCTTGAATTTCTTTTGTGATAGCGTCTATATCAGTGGCGCCGGAACCTTTTGTTCCATCATTTTCGCTGGTGGTTTTTCCAGTGCCATCAAAACTGTCAGTGTCTGATTTAGACCCATCATTGTCTTTGAACTGTGAAGCCGCTTCAAAATATGCAAATTTGTAAGTGATATCAAAATCTAAAATGTCTTGATTAGCCCCAGTGTAAAGATAGTTGTATGTGCGAGACGGGATTACACCGCTGACCAAATCTCTGCTGGTTTTATCCATGTATGACGCAGACACTTGTTGATCTCTCATGATATATTTGAACTTATAAGATGGTCTGTTGTTTGCGTTGTTTAATGCTTTGATCTCAAGTTGTGTGAACAACTTTAAGATACGCAGAAATCCATTTTTACTAAGTGGATTGCCACTTAGATCAAATTGTGTTCGATAGAATTCGCTCTCACGTACCACTGCTTCTAAAAATGCTTGAATGGACGTGCCTTTGGGCACTGTGACTGATCTAGGATTGCCTGCTCCTACTGTGCCTGGCGGAGCACCATTGCTGAAATGCAACACACTGGATGATGCTGATTGAGT
>JGI24006J15134_10001394_pt1 | contig 13778 bp, 5 predicted proteins | sample LinPmetageLP53_FD_15134 | JGI IMG/M metagenome (IMG submission 15134) | reverse complement strand
ATATATCTGCTCCTGTCTTAAACTAATTGTATCTACCATGCTAATAGAATCATTAATGATTTGCAAATAAGCAATCGGTAATGGTAGTTGCTCTATAACTTGAGGCTTTGCAGTACTGACTTCAAGCGTAGCTTTAGGCCTGCTAATATTTTTCTTAGCTGTACTTGTAGGTCTATCAGCTTGAACATTATCTTTTGTTTTAGATTTAGATTTAGTGCTGTCGGTTCTGGCATCACTACTTTTTTTAGTTTCGGTTTTTGTTTCTGCAACTGCTGTTGTTTCTTTTGGCTCATCTCCTTTGTCGGCATCGACTGTACTTTCTTCGGTCTTCCCCTCACTTTTACTATTGTCGATTTCTCCTTCGGATTCTCGTATGTCGCTTCCTCCATCTTGCGGCTCTGCCTCAACTGTTTCAATTTTGCTTTCTGTTTCTGGTTCAATTTCCCGTCTTTCATCTGTAGTCTCCACCATCTCTGGTTGTGGTTGTGGTGTATCCTGCACCTGGATTTCTTGTATCTCCTGTATAGGTTCTACCTCAATCATGTCTGGCATGTCAACAGGCATTTCCATTTTAATCTCTTGAATAACTGGAGGCATCTCAACCATGTCTGACATTTCAATACTCATGTTATCAACTTGCTCTGGCATATCCATGTTCATCTCTGGCATCTCAATCTCTATGGTATCAATCGGCTGGATGTCTGGTATATCTATCATCTCCATTTGTGGTATCTCAACACGTATCTCTTGGATTAAATCTAAGGTAACTTCAGTTGATAGCTCAAGCCCACCAATCATGGTTTCTTCTATGACTGCAATCTCCTCAATGATTGTTACAGGTTCAATAACTTCTTCTACTATCGGCTCAATAACAACTACTTTTTCAACGATTGGTTCTATTACCACGACTTCTACAATCGGTTCAATAACTATTACTTCTTCTATGACTGGCTCAATAACAACTACAGGTTCAACAACAGGCGCTATGTAATCATCATAAGTAAGTAAGAACTCATAATTATCGGTGATCGGACCTAACCAATGAGTAGAGTTACCTGTGTCTACACCTGATAGCTCAAAGTTAATACCTACCTCACCTGTTATAAAGGTATCGTTGATAGACTTAGTAAAAGTATGATGAGTCCAACCATCTTCGTAAGGTACATTAATAACATGACTGGATATCTCTGTGTTTGTACCATCGGTAAAGGTTATGTTAGTAGTAATTGTGTCGTGTGCTTCATCGTTACACCAACCACCTGGAGTGTTACCACAACCATAACCGTTGTACTTTATGGTATACGACTTTATTTCTTTGCCTTGCTCTATACCAGTTAGATCAACCAGTTGAGATATGGTAGAAGTTTGTCCATTGAATCTTACAGTTGGGCTGTTGCCTGCACCACTATAAGAATTAGGATCACGCTTAACATCAGTATCTGAAAGAGTCCACCCATCTGTATTCTCGTCAAATGTATTGTTAGTTAATAGGTTGTCCGTAGTAGTTTCTTCTGCCGACAGGCTGGTCAGCATTAAACTTAACAGGAGTAACCATATGGTTTTGGATAACATTATTGTCCTCATCTAATATACCACGCTTACGGTATTCTTCTATAGCTTCATCACCTATCTTACCATTGACAGGGCAAGGGCTACCAGCCGCTATCATGGATGCAAAAACTCTGGGATCTTGACACAACATAGCAGTCGCACTTATCTTCATACCTAATTGTGCTAACGCTCTTGATAGTTTTATTCTTTGACAGTTCTTATCTTCAACATGTACACCAGCAGAGATACCAAAGAATCCACCTGATATACCACCTGCTCTTACGACTACACATATGTCAGAGTATGCACCTGATGTACCCATTGATGGTACGGATGGTGGGGTTACAGGCATATCTTTATATCGAATGTTTGAATCAGCCGCATTACATTCGTTAATGTAAGCTAGAACTATAGCAAGGATTACTATAAAAGCTAGGCTTCGCATACATTAGCCCTCCAATGCTGCTACTTTAGTTTCTAAAACTTCTATTTTTGCAATAGCTTCTTTTAAGGCAGCCATCAATACAGGTATTGTTTCTGTATATTGAATACCTTTAATCTTAGTATCATCTTCAATACCATCTATTTCTTCTGCTACTTGTGGAGATGCTAATGATTCATCTACAACTTCAGGATAATTAGTTTCCCAATCTTGAGCAATAAAGCCAATTTTCTTTCCAACTTTTGTATCGTGATCTTCTTGCTTCCAATTAAAAGTTACGGCTCTTGCAGCTTTTACATGGTTATAGGCAGTTGAACCATTTAGTTCTGTTATATTCTTTTTAATTCTTTCATCAGAAGTAGCTGTCCAAGAAGTTTGCCCACCGTTTAAATGTACACCTGCATTGTTTTCATCGTAAACATTCCAACTAGCATTTGTAAAAAACACTCCACGATAAGTATGTGAAACTATTACACCAAAAGCACCTAAATTAAGAGAGGGTGATGTTGTGTGCATTATCACGCTAGTATTTCCTGTCCATGATCCTGTTGAAGATACTGCACCAGAACCACCTATTCTTGCATCAACTATGTGTGTTTCTCCAGCAGCCTTAATACGCATCCTTTCAGTTAAAGCTGAACCAGTAGTTGTAGTTTTAAATATTAAATCAGTAGCATGATTAGCGCCTGCTGAACCAGTAAAGTCAGCAATAATACTAGCACCATGCGTAGCTGAGTTAGTGCAAGCTAAATGAAGTGTTGATTTGTTTCCAACCGTAGCAACACCATTTGAATTAAATATTCCAATATCAGTAGTACCACCTGCATTACTTTCTGTAACGGTTAATTTATTTGCAGGACTGGTAGCTCCAACACCTACCTTCCCTGTTGAATCAATAGTCAACCTTTCAGCATTTGCTCCATCTACTATTGTTTCAAAAGAAAGACGACCATTTTCTGTGCCGTCTGTTACATCAGAACTACGCCCTACCATAGTTACATAAGCGATAACTTCCCCAGCATCATTATCACCAAGATTACGCAATACCATAAGGTTGTCATTGTCTGCTGGTGAAGCACTATCTTTTTGAAAATCTAAGAAAGCACTACCAGTCCCAGCGTCAGTAGTTTTTAAAATAATTCTAGGTTGAGAATTATCTGCATCAGCTACAGTTATACCATTAGCATCAAACGTAATGTGATCTGTGCCTGCAATTTTAAAATGAATTGTATCATCTGTATCTGCTGTAATAGAAGTATCACCATCTACATCTAAAATTAATTCTTGACCATTAAAATCTGATGCGCCTGTTGTAGTCATTCCACCATCTACGCTAATACCTGAAGATGTAGTTAATATTTTTCTAACATTATTATGATAAAGTTCTACTGCACCATCTTGAAAAAATTTTGCTGCGGTTTCATCTGCTGCACTATTTACTATCCTTACAACTGTGTCGCTTTGTATAAACAAATCGCCTGTATTGTTGTCTATTACGCTATGTGTTCCATTATGACGAATAGTTAAATCATTACCAGCACCAAAGACAGCCTTGTCGTCATCTGCAAAAACTATGTCGTTTCCATTGCTAGCTAAATTACCACCAAGTTGTGGTGTAGTATCTTCTACAAGATTAGCAATACCAGGAGCAATAGCTACCCATCCACTACCATTATAAAATTTTAAAGCATTATCAGATGTGTTGTAGTTTAAATCACCAGCATCATTGTCTGAGCCTGGATCACCACCTGTTATTCGGTATCTTGCAGCAAAGCTGTTAACTCCTGCTACGTTAGTTGCAACCGTTGCTATGTTAGTTACTACAGTTGAGCTAGCTAATGTGTTTAAGTCTGATACAAAATCACTAGTCGCCAATGTGTTTAAGTCGCTGACAACATCTGATGTGGCTAGTAAGTTAATGTCAGTTACTATGTCTGATGTCGCTAGTATGTTTAAGTCAGTAACAATAGCGGATGTCGCTAAGGTATTTAAATCACTTACTATATCTGATGTAGCTAGTACATTAATATCAGTTACGATATCTGATGTAGCTAAGGTATTTAAATCACTTATGATGTCGCTTGTAGCAAGTAACGCCATGTCGGCTATAACATCTGAGTTAGCTAGTAAAGCCATGTCTGCTACAGCAGCACTTGTACCTAATAGTGCCATGTCTGCTACAACTGTGCTTGTGCCTAATAGTCCCATTGCTGTTACGTTAGCTGATGTACCTAAATGGCCCATAGCTGCAACGTTGGCAGAAGTACCTAATAAATCCATGTCAGTTACAATAGCTGATGTGCCTAATATTGCTAAGTCTGCTACAGCATCGCTTGTTCCGAGCCTGCCAATCTCAGTAGCTACGGCAGCAACAGCACCTATATCAGTAGCATCTCCAGCAACAGCAGTTACATTAGATGCAATGCCTGCAACTGTGGTTACATTACTGGCTATGCCTGCAACGGTTGTAACGTTACCAGTTATTGCACCAAGTGCAGATAAGTTAGTTGCAGTAATAGTACATGCTGGATCTCCATCGCCATCAAACTCTAGTATTTTGTTTGCTCTACTTGCCTTAACAGGCAGTTGCATATCAAAACCTGTAGTTGTTTCTGCTAATGGTAGACGTATGGATCTTGATGAACTCTCTTCTCTTTCTGCCATCATCGCCATCAACACGTCAAGCTGTGTATTTAATGCAGTTACATCAAAAGATGCAGCAGGTGTAAAGTCTGTAGTTCTTTCTACTACAATGTCTCTTACAATTACTATGCTGTCATCTGCTGTAGCACCAGCACCTAAGGTTACTGTGCCTCCAGCTCCAAACTCATATGCACTATCACTAGCGTTAGTTGTACCTTGCACACTAAACTGAGCAACACTACCTGGTGTTGCATTATAGGTTAATGCTGTGCCATTACGGAATACTTTAATGTCTCCTGTGGCAAAAAATTCAAAGCCTATAGCAAATACGGTTTGACCACCACTTGCGGTGTACGTATTTCTTGGCGTGTTTTTAGCTGTTGCTATTGTCATCTTATAATCTCCGTAACACCACTGGTTATTTTTTTAAAAAGACTATCTAAATATATCACATTGTTAAATGGTATCAACCTGCGATACGTTTGTGCTTTTTCATCTAGTCCAACGTCTGATCCTAATGCATTAATAAATTCTAATATTTGAGAAGGACCTGCTCCTATAAATTCACCTGCTCCATCAACTGCATTGGCTTGTCCAAATCTGCCTGGTATACCTAATGATGGCCTTACACCTAAAGGTGTATCAAACATACCTTCTGATATAGTTTCTAATGCAAAGTTCATATCTCCAGGCAATCCTATTAAACCTGACATTTCGATTGCACGATATATTTTTTCTTCTGTGCTTTTATGTTGATAGTATAGTGGATTCTTTAAATAATCTCCAAGTCCAGCAAATAAAAACATACTTACTATACCTACAGAAAGATCCATTTCTCTACCTGATAGTCCAGATAACATAAGTTTTCTGTTTGCAGCAAAAGACCAAGCGTAAAATTGAAATGGTAAAGCTAAGAATCCATTGTTAAACTGACCACCGTATTCTGTTTTTTCAAACCCACCTAAAAATCTAAATACATCATTATCAAATGTTTCTGCTAATTTTTCATTCTGTACTCTTATTACACCAAACATCATATTAGGTTTATCAGCTATGCTTGGGGTAATAATAGTTCTTTGTACGTCTGCAAATGTAGCGTATCTTAATTTGTTACCGTAATACTCACCGTTCTTTGTAGCATACCACTCATCCATTTTAGTATAGATCATACCATTGTTAGTACGATGCATTGGTAATTTACCTATTGCTCTTGCTTCTTGTAGACTTATACCATAACTAGCTAGCCTAGCTATTTCAAATTTACTAGCTTTACCTTGTGCTACTTTTTGTGAATCTTCTAAAAATCTATGTGTAGAAATATGCTGTGTCATTTCTTTCATCATCTGTGTCCAACCAGATAATAAATTCATATGATAAAAAGGTGCTTGTATATCTTCTAATGTTTGCCCTACTTTTCTATCAAAGAATCTACTAAATGAATTTTGTCCTCTACCAACTCTGTAATCTGTTTGGCCAACATACCTTGCAGAAGCATTATTCATTACTACATCATAAGCATCACCTAACCATTTGTTGTTAGCTATCTGTTCATTAAACTCTTTGTTGTCTGCTGCTAAAGGACTTTTGCTATTTAAATATCTGATAGTATTACCAAGACCATGCACCATAGGTATACGAGCAAAATCAACTATAGATGAAAATACAACTTTACCCATCATAGCTGTACTAGCCCAGTTTCTTAATGTGGCTGGCAATCTTGATTTCATAAAACTATCAGGATCTGCTGTGTTAAATAAACCATAATATTTATTTCTAGCATCATTTAATCTATTATAGATTGCATTGATTTCTTCTAAACTACCACCAGCTTTGTATTCACCATTTAATAAATCTTGTCTTTGCTTCCATAATGCTGCGTCTGCTGTTGGATCTCCAAACTGTTTAGTCATTTCAATTCTTTTATGCATACGTTCAGAATACATTCTTACTAAATAGTTTATATCTGTAATTAAATACGGTGCTAAGATTTTATCTTCTACATCAATACCTCTGCTTTGAAATGCACTTTGTCTTGCTACACCATTAGTATAAGCTAAATCACCATCCATATTTAAATGTGTTGAGTCATGTGTAATACGACCTATAGACTCATCTACTTCTAAGTTAGTCATATAAATATCAACATCATCATGTTTATTGCCTTTAAAGTTTTCATACAAAATACCTCTAAAACTATTTGGTCTAGGTACTGTAAAATATTTTTGATTTAAATCTGCTTGCCCTCTTGTTTTATTAGCTAATAAAGTTAAGGTAGCTTTTTCATTTATATAATTTTCATAGTCTGCCTTTGTTTTTGTGCCTGACATATTTTTTCTATAATATATATGATGTACTTCATGTGCCATCATAAATTCTACTAAGTCATCTTCATTTTTAATTAACTTTTTGTTTATTGGTTTTACGCCTTCTACTTTAGGATTAAGATGTGCTTTCGCTGGCCACATAACTTCTTTAATATGATTTACATCTATATAAAGTATTTTTGCATTATGATCTACATACGATCCTACTGGTTTACCACCTCTTACTTTTCTTGATTTTCCTGTTCTTACTTTATAACCGCTATCCTCTGCTAATTTTTTAAGTGTTGAAAAATTACCTATAAATGATTCGTCTATATGATTTTTTTGTAGTGTAGTTAACGCAGCTTCTTCCCATATTTCATTTAAAAGTTCATCTTGTATTTTATCTATATCGTATACACGATTTACATAATTTTTTATTAATGGAGAAAATTCTTTTTCTAATCCTTCTGTAATATTTTTTTCTTGTTGCATTAATTCAGTAACATGTTCTTTTGCTCTTTGCAGTTGCAATTCAAATTCTTTTATACCCGCTTTATCTTTAGGATTTTTTGCTTTAAATTCATCTAAGTGTCTTTGTGCATCATCAGTTAATTCTCTCCATTGTTCTCTTAATCTTCTAATACTACCTTGTGTTTGGAACATACCAAGTCGTTCAGCTTCTTCACCAATTACTTGATATATATTTCTAACTTGATCTGCAAACTCTTGTATTTCTTTTGGCGCAGTTTTATACAAATCATCATCAACTATAACTTTGTATACAAAAGAACTATATTCTTTAAATGACATACCACCGTCAGCTACTTCATCAGCATCTATAATACCAAGTTTTTCTAATGCTTTATCTTTTAAATCTCCAGCCCTTATACCAATAGAGCCTGGATTGTATCCAAGTTTTTGATCGCCAACTTTAGATAAACCTTTTCTATATAATTGAAAAGATTTATGTAAGGCTTCGTTAAAACCACCTATCCCTTTAAAATGATTTGCCGTTGCTTTTAACAATGCAGACATTGGTACTGAGTAACCTGCTTTAGCTGCTCTATCTACTGTGCCTACATCTCCAAACATTCTCATTGCAAATTCAGCAACATTAATATTTAATTTTTCATTACCTATTTTGTTATTTAACAAAGAACCCATGTCAGTTAACCATCTATCTACATTTTCAGCAAACCAACTTCTGCCATCATCACGACCAGCAGTTTGTCTACCTATTCTAGCTTTTTCCATTTCAGTTTTAATTTCAAGATTAAGTAAATTTTCTGAATCAATATCGTCAATACCTTTAGGCGCACCACCCTTATCTTTAATGTGTTCTTTTTTTAATAAAAACTTTTTATAATCTTCAAAAGTTGCCATCTCTGGTAACTTAGCTGCTCCAGGTACATCTGGATTCATATAACTACCATCATCAAATTTTCTTTTTATTGCATTTTCATCTATTACAATCAAATCTCTTTCTAATACTTTGCCTCGCCATGTAGTTCCTTTAGGAATTATTTTTACAACTTCTCCTTTTTCTAATCCTAAAAAACTAGCAGACCCTTCTGCTAAATCATATTCTCCATTTGCTACAAGTTTATCAATACCTTCAATGTCATAAGTTTTTGGATTATCTAAATTGTATATAGGGCTAGAAAAATCATTTGTTTCTGTGTCATGGATTGATTCTAATATTCCTTCTGCTTTTTTTTCTGGTGGTGTATTATGGCCTATGCTTTTAGGTCCACGNCTACCAAACAATGCAATCATAGATCCGCCAAGCAAAGCTCCTGCACCAACATACATTGCTGATTCACCTAATGTTGCTGTTGGNTCATAACTATGTCTAATAGGTTCTTGAGTAGCNATTAANCCAGCAGAAATACCAGCTCCTTTTGCAAANCTAGTTCCCATTGCAAAACTTTTAACTAATGGAAATGGTGCGTATGTTATTGGATCTCCAAACGCTGCAATTAATTCTGGTATAAAACCACCTTGATCTCTAATTTTTCTAAGATGATTGTTGTAATCTATTTTTTCTTTAATGTCATCTAAATGTTTTTGATTTCTTACATCATCAAATGCACCTGACATATAATATTGTTCATAACCTTCAGTTTGATTTTCAATATCTGTAGGTGGATCAAATGCTTCATCCATATATGTGTTGTCATGTAACATCATTTGCCCAAGAGGCTCTAGTTGCCAAGCAGCACTAACTGCACTTACAAAAGATGGGTCTTGCGTATAGACTAATTTTTTTTGTCTTGAGTTTTGAAATACTGGAGCTTTAAAAAATTCTTCTGTCATATTAATCCAAGTTAAATGGGTTTTTAAATGCATATTCAGCAGGAGTTGGTACATTTTCTAATTTTAAATCACCTTTGTTATTAAAATAAGTACCTTCTCTTTTGTATATTTCTTCAAAATATTTTTGTGTATAAACTATAGTATTATCGTTATCATCATATACTGTTTCTGCTACACCTCTGTTTAGATATTTTAATTGATACACAGCTTGTTCAGGTCTCGTAATATTATGTTTGTTTATACATTCAAAAAAAACAGTTTCACCTACTATTAAATCATCACCTGGTTTATAGTTTGGATTTTTTGTTTCTAATAAAGTTGTTCGGTCTCTAATTTGTTTATTAATTATAAACGATGTTTGTGATTCATCTATTCCTACTCCACCATATGCTTGACTAAATCTTCTATTATACCTTGCTCTTTCAGGAGACACGTCAAAAAATTTATCTAAAGGATACATTACGATTGATGGTGAATCTCCAATAGTTTCAGTACCAATAAAATCACCTGCATTTGGACTAATAGAACTTGTATTAGAAATTACAAATTTTGATTCGCCAAATGTATTATTGTTTATAAGTTCTCTACCAATCTGTATAGCCTTTGATTTTACTTGACTTGATGATGGTGGAACATTACTAAAACTTCTAAAATATTCATACGTTTGATCTTCTATTCTTTTAGCAAAATTTTGAGAAACAAACACATCATCTCCTCCCAACACATCACTAAATTCACCTAAAATTCCATCCATAATTATTGTATTAAAAGGGTTATCACCTTTATTTTTTTTTGCATATGCTGTATTTAAATCATTTCTATTTGCAAAATGGTAACCGTCTTGATTTGTTAAATCTCTTTCTTTTACATATGCTACTACACCCTCTTTAACATTATTACCATGATTGCTTATGTGTCTTGTTAATTGCTGTATAGTAATATCTGCACCTTCTGGTAATTTTAAATACGATAATATATTTCTTGTAGTTATATTCTTATCTTCATCCATTACTACAGCACTTTGTGCTAATACAAATGCTGGTGAATTTACAAAATTTTCAATAGTTGCTTCATTTGCAGATGCACTTTGTATATTTTTAATTCCACTTTCTAATGCTATTGTCATATCTCTTGGCAAAACTGCATAATTAACTGCTAAAAATTCATGGTACATTGCTACTTCATTTGCAGTTGATCCTGTGTTTATAGGGCCACCAGCTCCTGCATATGTACTAAGATATTCTGGAGTTATATAATTTCTTGGTGGATCAAAACTTGCTGCAAACCTAGCTATTGCTGATATGCTTGCTTGACTGTTGTAATCAGTAAAAGCAACAGACAAATTTTCTAGTTCTGTTTTACTCATTTCTTGTGGATAACCTGTTGCATTTGCTATATTAACTATACGCATAGTAGTTTCATTTGCTTCTGCCTGTGTATTCATATCATTTAAAAATGATTGATGTGTATTTAAAAAACTATCTACTTTTGTCATATCAAGTCCATCTACTTTACCAAAACCTAATGATTTAAAAGTTACATTTTCTGTTGAGCCATCAGGTCGTTCTAATGTAATAGCTTGAGTAGGATTGTTTATTCCCATTCTTATTCTTTGTATATTGTTTATTGATCTATTAATACTGTTAGCGTCATTATTGTTGTGTAAAATATATTTAGATAAATTTTCTCCTGTTTTCCCTAAGAGTTGATAAGTTGGCAATTCATTTTCTAACCACATTGAAGCAGTACTATTTAAACCCTGTTTGTTTGCTAAGATTGTCATTCTTTTAGTTATTTGTGCTAGTTGTTCTGTATAGTCGCCTATATTTGACAACGCTAAACTAGGCGCTATATCAGCCCATTGTGTTTTTACATTAGTAGCAGTAGCATCATCGTATGCAATTCGTCTAGTAAGCTGTTTATTTGCTAAATCAGTTCTACGTATTCTTGCTTGATTTTTAAAATCAGCTTCTACTATAGACCTCATTTCTGGTGGCACAGTACTTAACAATGCCTCCATAGGTTCTGCTACAGATTCATCAAACATAGCTATATGCTCTCCAACTGTATCGCTGTATTTTACATTTTGTATAGCCAACAATTTTTCATCATCAAGTATTTGTGATGCACTTAATGAAACAGCTTTAACATATGCATCTGCTGCTTCTTCATCGTATGCTGATGCAGACCATGATGTTCTTAATAATTCTTCTGGTGTTTCATAATTACTAGCTATTTTGTGTGTTCTTGTATTTCCGTTTTCATCGGTAAACGTTTGATCCTCATATATTATTTGTGCCTGTTTACCTAATTTTTTACCTAATTTTTTTTCTTTATCTTCCATTTCATTAAGGCGATTGTTAATAAAATTATTAACACCTCTACTGTTAGCACTACCTAACTCACCTATAGATGCACCTAATTGTCTAAGACCTTGCCCTCTATTAACTTGTATAGTTGCTGGGTTAAACGATGTACTTTGTCCTTTTTTAAATGCCATTATCTACTAAACCTCTTATCTGACGGTGTGTAAAATTTATAGTTAGGACTTTTAGATCCTACTTGTTGACCACCTGTACTATCTTTTAACCCTTCTGCACCTTTCATGCCCATCTCTAATGAGTCCATCATTGATTGATTAAACCTGCCTCTTGCTCTATTCATGTCAGCAGTTTTTGTTAATCCAGATTCTCTTGATGCATAAGCTAGTTCACTTTGTTTGTTAATAGCATCTAATGCGCTAACATTTAACTCACGCATAAATAAANCTNTATTGTTTGCCATCGCTGCTTCAAAAGAATTGCTTTGTCCAATACCACTAGGTGATAACAATGCTCTNTTAGTTGCTTGTTGTGCTGCAAAATTCTCAGCTAATATATTTCCTTTCTGTCTTGCTTCTAACTGCACACTCATACGATTATCTTTAATTTGTTCTTGTCTATCACGATAAGCTTGTTCAGCTATTGCTTGTTCAGCTTTTAATGTTTTTCTAGCCTGGATCATATTAACCCCTGCTAATCCTATATATACTGCTGGATGACACATTAGTAATAAACCTCCGATGTTATACCCAACACCCTCATAGGTAGTGGTGCTGTTTGTGATACTGTTAGTGTTGGATCTTTTTCATAGCCAAGCACATGTACTTCTTTTTTACCTGTCAAAGATTGTAATCCAGTTGTATCATCATTAGGATTACTACCAATTAAAACTTGATTAGAATTAATCGTAACATTGTATGTGGTTGATAATTCTAATATAGCTTTACCTATCTTACGTGGTTTACCTGTCAATACACCATCTCCTAATCTTACATCTTGTGGCAAAGTTTCTACAGTTATATCATAGTCCATGCCTATATCACAGGCTGCTGCTGGAGATGGCAAAGTAACTGTACCTGCTGAAGTTACTATACCACTACCGTAATAAAAAAAATCTCCTGCTTCGGTTGATCCTGAAGTTGCATGTACTGTTTTGCCTATCTGAGTTATACCAGTAAACACACGACTGGTTAAAAATACTAACGTAGTATTGTCATTAACTGATGCTGTAACTGGGCTAACTGATATTACATATTCGTTAGTAGTTCCTGTAGCTGTAACACTTGTAACGGTGTGTGTTGTACCAGTACCAGCAAACTGAAAAGTATCTCCTTGATTAGGGCTGGCTGTTGCGCCATCAATAATAAACTGACTAACCCCACTAGACACCGCACCTTTATTTTTAACTGTACCATGTGGTTGATAACTACCTGATAGTGTTTTAGTAAATGACATATCAGTTGGTATATCAAATTGTGTAGTTGCAAACTGCTCTAAGTAATATGCAGTACTACTGTTAATAGTTCTTTCTACTAATGAAAAAATTGTAGATGACAAACAGGCAATAGATTTATAGTTGCCATCAGTATTCCATTGTGTCCAACCAAATATCTTTTGTTCCTTTTGACTGTTGTAAATACACATTGTGCCATCACTACATACTAAGAAATATAATTGCTCTGTCCTGTCTGGTAATGATGTAGCAGTTGCTGTATCAGTAGGATTAATAATTAAATGAGATGACTCCAGGCTAGTATTGTTACTGTCAAATAATTCTGTAGTAGATGCAAAAACATAATCTCTTATGTTCTTACCATTTTTTTGTACATACAAAGTACCGCCATCAAATGCTCTTGGCATGCCTGCTTGTTGTACACCAAATGATGTTTGTCTAATAATCATAGAGTCGGTTGGTGTTATGTTTTTACCTGTTTGTGGTCTAAGAAAAAACTCAGCACCACTAGTAAAAACTTCTAATACACGCCCAGAAACTAAATGTCTTATTTCATTAATTTGATCTGATGCTATTTGCATTTGTAGACTTTCATCATCTAATCCTTTACCTACATCAAAGTTAAAAAACAATCCTACTTTACTAGATGTTAAATAATCAGGTGCTGTTGCACTACCGCCAAAATACAATCGTTGTTCGTGAAAGCAACATGCTCTTGGAAAACCATTTGGCTCACTATACAGTTG
>JGI24006J15134_10001392_pt1 | contig 13789 bp, 10 predicted proteins | sample LinPmetageLP53_FD_15134 | JGI IMG/M metagenome (IMG submission 15134) | reverse complement strand
CAGATTGTCCATCTGCATGATTAATAAATGTTAAAGCAAAATTGCCTCCAGCAGTAATTTTAAAATTATTGTTAGCATTCATATCAAGTGAGCCGTCGTTATCTGCCGTTAAAGCATTACGTTGTGGTGCAGTATATACGTTTGTTTCATCTGTTTTAGGAACTGCCGCTTCTAGTGTTACTGCTCCAGAAGATACAGCAAAGTCTGCACTAGCAAATGATGCTATACCTTTTGCGCTAGTACTTGCATCTGCTACTGCTACGGTAGCTGTTCCACTTGAATAACCAACACTTACTGGAGATGTACCTGCTACTATTACAGCACCTTTTGCACTTGCAGTTCCATCATCAGCATTAATAGTTACGGTGTCTGTTGCTCCTACAACTGTTGTTATAGAATTTCCACCAGCAATATCGACTGTATTTGTAGTAGTTACAGTTTGATTTGTGCCACTATCGGCTGTTAGTACAAAATTGTTAAATGTACCATCACCATCTGCTCCGTCTTGTCCTGCCGCTCCAGTTTGGCCTTGCGCTCCTTGCGCTCCTTGACTTCCAGTTGCACCAGTTGCGCCTACTATGTTTGTTTGTTTAACCCATTTAGTTCCAGAAGTTTGATATTTTGCAACATCTCCTTTGGCGGCACTTGTAAGTGCAGTAGATCCGTTAGTATCTTTCCATGTAAGACCGTTTGCTACGGCTGATGTAAAAACAAATAAATCTTGATCGCTTGGTGAACCTGGAAATGATGTTCCTGTACTCCATATTTGTGTTCCTGGTATGCCAAAATTTAAATTAGCGGCCGCACTATTTCCAGCATTTGCAACAGTTGGTGTTGCGCCAGGTGATAATTTACTTACTGAATTAATTGCTATTGTTGCCGCATTACCAGTAGAACCTGTAGCTCCTGTAGCTCCAGTCGGTAATCCTAAAGCAAAAGCTATAGCTCCAGTTGTTGTATTATATGATGCTGATGCAGTTGCATTACCACCTGCATTTACAGTAGATACAGTAGCAGAAGCACTTGCTGGATATACTATTGCTGATAAAGTATTACCAGAACTGTCAAAAACTAAACCTTTACTTGCCCTTGTTGCCGCATTAGGTAACAACATAGTAACGTCTGTATCTGATTCAGCCAATCTAATTGATCTGTCGTATTTAGTATTATTTTCTTGTGCAATAGCAAAAGTCTTATCTAAATCTGTATTTAAACTTCCTATATTAAAAGCACCTGATGTTGGAAAATCTGTTGATCTTTCAATTACAATATCTCTAAAAATAGTTACTACGGCTGAAGCTACTGCCGCTCCTAATGTTACACTTCCTCCAGTAAAACCTTCGTCATCTGCCGCTGTTCCAGAAACTGTAAATTGCACAGAATTAGGAGAACTTGCTACTCTTGCTCTTGTTGTATCTGTTCCAGCTATTGTAACAATTACTTTAATATCATCCAAAGAGAAAAATGGAAAATCAATAGTAAACGCTCCTGCCGAACCATCACTATTTGTAGTATACTGTACTCTTGCGTCATTATTTGCTATTGTTAAGTTTGCCATATTTTTTCCTTATATATTATTACCTTATGATCTTTATATTAAGCAATTCACATCTATTCTATTAACGTTCTAACACCTGGTAAACTTTGTCCAGGCATAACACTAATAGCCGCATTTGAATTAAATTTTCCTTCAGAACCACTTTTTACTACTTTTGCCGCACTACTTAATAATGAAGAAGTAGGGCCTAATACAGTTGTAATTTTTTTATTTAATGTTTCATTTTTTATTGGTTCACCTAAAAGATTTCCTACACTTAATTTGTTATCTGTTATTGTAGCAACAGCACTTCCAACAGATGTAAACCATCCTCCAATACCACTTCTATTAACTCCAGCAATTAATCTTTCTGTATTATTTGCTATTGGAGCTTGACCATATTGCCTTCTTTTTAATTCTTCTACAAGAACACCTAAAGAAATCATTGCAATAACGCCTGTAGCAAAAGCTGCATCTTTTTCTTGTAATCCTCTATATAAAACTTTATTTACAAAAGCTTGGTTAAAAGATTGATATTGCGCCATTAAACTTCCAAATTCTGTAGAAGTCCAAGTAGCCCTATCTCCTGCACCTGGAGTAATAATAGTTTTATTAATATCCATTTTTAATGCTGAACGAAAAGCTGTTACTGCGGCAGAATCTGTCCATAAATCTGTATTAGGTAAAATAAACCCATCAATATTTTCGTGATGTTNTTTAACTTGTTTTCCTATTCTTTCTAACATTACAGTATCTAAACCAACAGCATTATTTCTAGCTGATTGTTTTTTACTTAAACTTTTNCCAGATAATATTTTTAAAGAGTCTTTACTAATACCATTAGAAACTAATAATCCAGCAGTTTCTTTTTGAATTGTATTATATATATTTAAACCATTCATAAACATAAATATATTAGTTGCATTATGTAATGAATTTTCCCAACCAAATCTATTTCCAAAAATATCTCCTGTATCAGACATAGATAAAGCACGGTGATTTAATTCCATTTCTAATGCTTCTGCCGCATATTGCGCTTCTTTTCTATTCATTTTTTCTATTAATTTATGACCTTTTTTAAACCATAAAGAATGAAAAGCATCTAAAGTTGGTTTTAATCCATGATTCATAATCATAATTCCAATATCAGGAATACTAGATAATGTTGCTCCACCCATCATTGTAATAACATTTAAACTTTTTAATCCTCTAATAGAACGAGATGTTAAATTATGAGGATTTTTAGGAGCTCCAAATGTTCCTCTTAAACGATCTCTTAATGTTCTAATATCTCTTAAGTCATTTTGTAATTCTTTATCTAATTGTTTTTTTTCAGCCGTTGTTAATGGTTCTTGATTATGACCTTTTAATTTTAAAAAATGTGCTTCTTTAATTTCATCTATAACTCCTTTTAAAGTTATATCTCCAAAACGATTAGTTAAAGTTATATCTGTTCCCATTTGTTTTACATAATTTCTTGTTAAAAGCCCTATGTCATTAACAAGATAATCAGAAACTAAAACATCATCAATTTCTAACACTCTTAATTTACTAGCAGAAGGATCAATTAATAAATCATCTCCATCAATTTCTATATAAGGTCTTTCTCTTAAAATAGTAACGATAGCTTCTTCAGCTTGAAATCTTGCTGTTTGTAAAGTTAATTTAGAATTTTTAATCATTAAAGCATTCATTATAGAATTAATAGCTCCAACTCTATCAGCTTCTATTGCTCCATGATTCCAAATTCTAGGAGCATATCCAATTCCATTAGCAGACATAGGTCCTTTAGTTCTTAAAAATTCTATTTTATTATTTAATTCTAATATTTCTTTTTGAGTATTAACTATTTTAACAGAATCTTTAAATTTTGCTTTTTGCAAAACTTCTAATTTTTCTTGTAAAACTGCTACATTTTTTTGATAAGCTCTTCCAAAAATATCAGCATCCATAGCATCTTGTTTAATTTTATTATAAATTTTTCTATAATGCTCTGCTCCTTTTTGAACATGTGCATTATGATGTTTATCACCATTTCTCATAGCCATAGTAATTTGTTCACGAAACTCACTATGTTTCATAATATCTTTAACACCTTTAAATTGTTGCCAAGCGGCTTTTGTTAAAGGTTTTATATTTCCAGTTAAATTATCTGAAGGTTCTAATCCAGCATATTTAACATATTCAGATTCAGCATCATACACAGTCTTTCTTAAAGGAGATAAATAATTAATTGCAAATTGAGTTTCAGCAGATGGCAATGTATTTTTTCCTTCAAAATGTTTATTTTTTAAAATACCACTCATATCTACTATTTGATCTGCAACAGCAACAGAAACATTATTATTACTATTTAATAATCTAACTCCTGGATTCCAAGGAAGTTTTTCTATATTTGTTCCAGTAGATTTAATAGCTTCTTCTCTTAATTCATCATGAATATTTAATTTTCCATCTCTCCAATTTCTATAAGGCCCACTATTTAAAGTTTCTTCATTTAATTTTGCTCCTACAGAACCAGGTTGTTCAAAAACTTCTTCTTGATAAATATTTTTTTTATTACTTATTTGTTTTACATCTTCAAAAGGAACATTGTTTAATTTTTGAGGAGGTAATGGTTTATAAATTCTACTTAATATACTAGAAACACTTCCCATAACTGCTAAATTACCCATTAATCTATCGCCTTGATACGTTACCATATCTAAGCCTTTTACTCCTTCTCCTGGTATATTTGCCGCAATAGCTAAACCAAAACCTCTTTGATACCTACCTACGGCTGATGTTGCTTTAGCGGCTGCTTTAACTGCACCAATTCCTAAGTAAAAACTTGGATCTAATATAGTTAAACCTGCTACATTTCCTAATGCTCCTCCCCAATTACCATTTTTTAATTTCATGGCTTCTTCAGTTTCTTTTTCAAGTTTGTTTAATATGTTACTTGTTTCTGCATGAGAACGTGACATATAAGTATATTGTTTTAAATGAGGAGCGTTTTTAATTCTATCATCTATGTCAGGATGATAATTTACATCTTCTGGAAAATCTTGTTGATTAAATAAATTTATAATATTGTCTATTGGACTACCTATTTTTAATCCACGCATAAAATCTTCAGAAAGAGTAAAATCTTTACTATAAGAAGTTGTTTCATTTTCTGAAGGTAAAGCATTTACAAACCGAGAATCGTAATTTGGGCTAGATTTTTTTGAAAAATCCATTTTTATCTACCAATTCTCATATTTTGTTTCATGCCTTCTTTTAATAATTGAACAGCATTTAAACGCCCTTTTTTTGCTAAATCTATAAAAGTTCCTTCTCCCCATTTTTTTAAATTTTCACCACGAACTTTATAATCTTGTTTTGAATAATGCCATTGATAAAGCATACTAGCCATACCTCTAGGGATTCCTTCTGCCGCATTAGGATTATCAAACAATCTTAATCCATAATTTTTAAATTCAGAAAAAGTTAAACCTAAACCAGGTAATTTATCTTCCATAAACTTATAAATAGGAGAATTTCTATCAGCATCTTGTAAATCATTCATTATGCTTGCGTAATAACTTTTTTCATAACTGTAATTAAAAATTACTGGAGATCTAGTTTCATCTGCATTTTCAATAGATAAAAAATAAGGATCACCATCTTCTCCATGTATATATCCAATTTGATATTCATTTTCTCCATTTTCATTTTTACCTATAAAACGTGTTGTAAATCTAACATCAAAAAAACTTTCTTCTCCAAAATCTTGTGGAGTAAAAATTCGGTTTTTACCTTCTTTTATATCTTGTTCTGACATTAATCCTATAGGTGGTGAAATACTATTTATTTTATCATCATTAAACATTAATTGTATTTCTGCGGTTATTTGAGCATTGCTTGATACACTATTATTCAGTTTAAAAGTTTTATTAGCATCATTAACAATATCTTGTTTTCTCCAAGTAAAAGAATGTCCTTGTTTTGGCATTCCTGCTACCATAGGTATTGCTGTAGGAACATAATCTTCTAAAGACATTAAAGTAGATTTAATAATTAATGCTTCTACTGCTACTGGATCATTTTCATAAATATCTGGATTTACAGAATAAGCATGCTTCATTAATGTAATAGCTTCACCTAAAACTTCTTGAGGAATTTGAAAATTTTTTATATCATAATCTTCAAATTCCTTAATAATAGCTCTTGTTCTTTTTTCATTTAAACCAGGCCAAAATTGATCAAAAGTCCAAGAAGCAATTCCTTCATTTGAATCAAATAAATTTTCCATAATTGTATTCATATGTTCTGGCAAATCATCTAAATTATCTATTCCTTTTACACTTTTTGCAAGAAATTGTGGAATATTTATATCTCCTAAACCACCCAATTCAGGAGAATTATTAAGAGAATTTCTATTTCTATTTAATAAAGTTGGATTAGGATTTATTTTAGTTTCAAAAATTCCTAAAAAATTTCGGTTTTGTCTTTTTCCTTTATCGGGATCAGCATTTATAATTTGTTGTTCATCAGCATATTGTTTTGCTTCTGCAATATTTCCTCCAGAAATAGAATTGTTTAAAGCTGTATCAAAGTTTTTTATCCATATTTGTGTTCGAGCATCTAATCCTCCTTTTTTTGTAAAAAAAAGTTGCTGTTCTTCATTTCCTCTTAAAAAATCACCAATCAAAGGTATAAGATTTTTTAAACTTTCAACAGGTACATTAGATATGTCTTTAATAGATTCTCCTAAAGGAGTTTGCCATGTATTTAATCCTAAATTAATAGAGTTAAATTGATTTGTAACAGCAGAAGCACTTTCTTGTAAAACATCACTATTTGTAATATCATTTTTATTTAATATATATTTTACAGCCTCTTTGCTAGGAACTCCTCCATTTTCCATAACATTTATTAATTCTGTTTTGTATTTTTTTTCTGTATTAAAAGATTTAATTTGAACTTCTTTTTCATTTATAATGGATTGAATTTGAGAAGGGTTTAATTGAGGAAATTCATTTATAAGCCCTGTAAAAGTGTCTGCTGAATTTGTTTTATAACTAAAAGGCCCTCCTTCCATATGAATCCAATCTGATAAATTAGAATTAATTTGTACTGTTAACATTGCATTAGTATTATTTTCTTTAGTTTTTAATTCTGTTACAAGAGTTTTATATTGTGCTACAGCAAAATTATTTATTTTTGCATAAAATTCATCTGAACCAGGGCCATTTAAAAGATGTTCTTTTTTAGGATCTAAATAAAATTCTCTTAAAGTAATATCGCCTATTCCTAATTGTGTAAGAGTATCACTTCTATCTCTATTTAAAACAGAAAGTCTTTCAGTACCTACTTCAGCTCTTATTGCTAACCCAATAGCATATGCTTGTTCAATAGTTATTTCTTTTTCAGCTATTTTTTGTTTATATTCTTTACTATTAGGATCTAAAGTCCATTTTAATTTATTATAAATATTTTCTTTATCAATACTTCCTTGATCTAAACTTTGATAAAGACTGGTGTCATTTAAATAAGTAGCATAATTAACAGCTTGTTCTGCTTTAACTAATTTATTTATTGCAGTAGCTATTGTATTTTCTTTATTATAAAATAATTCTATTTGTTCATTTGCTTTTTTATTAAATAATTCTTTTTCTTCTGCTGTATTTAAACTATTTAAAGTTGTTTTGTTAAAATTAAATATTTTTTCACTTAATTCTTGAAATAATTTTGCGTTTTCTACTTTATCTTTACCTTCTAATGAAATGCCAGAATAAGGCGATAATATAGTATTTAAAGAAAACATTTTTTGATTAATTAATATATTTGATTTAAAATTATTTAATCTTGTTTTATTATCTATTGCATTAAAACCTTCTTTACCATCAGCATTTAAAGATGTTTGAGCTTGTACAAATAGTTTTTCTATTTCTTTATTTAAAGGTTTATTTAAAAGAAGTGCATCACTTTCAGAATCAATTACTGTTTTTTCTAAAAAAGAAATATTTTCATTAATACGTATTCTTTTATCTTCTAATATTTTATTGCCTCTAGCTTTTAATATTGCTGTATTACTAACATCATTTACAATTTCTTTAGTAAGAGCATTTAATTCAGGTGCTAAATCAGCATATGCACTTTCTGAATAAATTGACATTAATTCAGTAACTTTTTCAGGATCATAAGGATTATCTTGCAAAGTTTTTTCAGCAAAATTTCTAACATCTGAATTTAAAGAATTAGCAAAAGAAATTTTAGCACTATTTTTTAAAGATTGCTCATAATATGTATCGCCTTGTGGAAGAGAAGCTAAACTTTGTAAATTACCATCATTATCATAAGTAATCATTTCTTTGCCAGCAAGTTCTCCAGCTTCAATAGCTTTATTTTTTCTATCTTCAAATCTTTGATTTAAAAGATTATTAGAAGTTTGTACTAAAGAGCCCCAACCAGAAGTTAAATCAGGCGTAACTGTCCCAATTTGTCCTGCACCTATAAAGGGCGTTGGTGTTTTTACTTTAACTCCCATTATTTTTGACCATACGTTTTAGATTTTACACCTTTAGGTGGTATTTGACCTTTTTTAAATTTGTTATAATCACCTAAAGCTTGTCCTGCTGTATTAACATATCCACTCATCATAGCCATATTGCCTGATGTTCTTGTATTAGAAGCTGATTGATTTAATTCTTTTGCTTGATTATCACCAGCAGTTAGTATTCTACTAGAGTCACGATTGTATGAAGATAATTGATTTTGTGCTAAAGCACGACCAGTACCTCCTCCTCCTGTTCTGCCATATGCCGCTTGTCCAGCAGATTCAGTTGACATTGCATCTGCATATTGTCTAGCTCTATTACCAGCGGCTTGCTCTGTTTCTATTTGAGTAGCTATAGCTTGTCTTTCATAAGACTGTGCTTGCATTTGCGATTGTTTTTTAGCATTTCTTGCTTCCATTATACCGCCACCAACTTTGACGGCCATCAAAGCCATTGTTACTGGATCACCCATTTAAAACTCCAATTCTACCATTATACCATTTACTGTTAAAGGTAATGGTTCTGTTTGTGTTATTGTTACTTCTCCACGTCTATCCCAACCTAACATCCAAAATTCTTTTCTTCCAGTTATTGTAGTAGGTTCTATAGACAAATCATCATTAACATTACGTATAAGTAAACTTGTTCCTTTTGCAGATACATCTAAACTTTCATTTAAATCTAAAACTGTGCGAACAACACGTCTATGTGTACCAGCAGAAGTTCCTCCTTCTACTTGTAATTCAGGAGCCAATGTAGTTATTGTAGGAGTATAATCTAATCCAACTGTTATTGTTTTAAATGTATCAGGAGATGTTGATAAACTTCCATCAGAACCTACAGTTTTAGATCCTAAACTATAATTACCACTTACTACTTTTACAACAGTATCATCTAAATGATCTAAGCCAGTCCAAGATGCCGTAGCTGATCCAGATACTAATGTTTCAGAAGCATCTAAAGTTAAACTAGAATCAAATAGTTCTAGTAAATATACAACAGCACCATCTATAGTTCTTTTAACAATAGCAAAAACTAAACCATTAATAGATATAATATTTTTATATTCTCCATTAGTAGTCCATTTTGACCAGGAAGCTATTTTTTCATTACGCATAGCCATATATACAGCTAACGAACCATCACCATTTATTATATAAGCATAACTTTCTTGCCCTTGATCATTTTCAGTTTGAATTTCTAATCCAACAGGATTGTCTATTAAATGTCCTGATAACAATGATACTGAAGGTGATAAATATGCTTGTTTAATATCATCATATGTAAATTCTCTTAATGATTTTTTTCCTTTAGATAAAAACACTATAGCTTCATCAAACTCTTTAGCTTGTAATCTTGATGTTCCATAACGAGTTTGTCTACGAAAAGAAACATTACTAGGAGTTAATGGAGCATTAGCACTTGTAGGAGAATACAATTCACTATTATCAGTAAATACTAATAAATGTCTAAATGATAAAACTCCAGTAATTTCAGATACTTGGCTTTCTAAAATTTGTACTTGTATACTGTCATCATCTGCCGCTTCTCCTGCATCAAAATTAAAATAATCAGAAGTTTTAGATGCAAATATAAAATTAGGTAAATCTCTTGTTCCTCCAAAAACTAAACGCCCAGAATGGAAACAACATGATCTAGGATAACCTCTTGTAGAACTTATAGCAGGTTCTTGCCAATCGTCTGTTACATCAGAATTAGTAAGTGTTTCACGTACAGTACATGCCGCTGTTGTTGCATTAGTAATGCTGTTAACAGTAAATTGTTTAAGACCAATTCTAAAATTTTGTCCTGCATGAGCAGAAACCCAAAAATTAGAAGAAGATACAACATTTATGTTACCGCTAGTTCCACTAGGATTAAAAGTTAAACTATCGGCTTCAAATTTATGATAAGGTTGATGAACTAAATTATCTTTTGTTTTGTACGCAAAATTAGTAACTGTAAATGTTGTAGCTCCAGTACGTAATATTTTTTGTGTTACTAAATCTGGATGCGTAACAATCATAGTATTTGCTGTTTGTGCTACAATTAAATCTCCAATCATTCCTGAAGTCCAAGGACAGCTATTAACAGTAGCAACTGTTGCACCTGTTGTTCCGTTATAAACATTTAATGTTGAAGTTGTAAAAATAAAAAAATATAATTGAGAATCAGAAAATATAAACTGTTCCATTTGATGGGCTGTGCCAGACAAAGTAGATATATACTTTGTTCCAGGTCTACGTTTTAAACCACCTTGAGCCAATACACGTACATTACGTAATGTTTTAGCACCATTTGCATAAGCATGAGTATCTACTCTTGAAGATAATAATGGATCTAATTCTCCTCCTGTAAAATTTGTCCAAAATTGGCGAAGAATTGCCATGTTATCTCCTTATATTAGCAAAACGATTTAACTTAATGTTATTTGTTGTAACAGCTTGGCTATCACGAGTTTTAGCTCTTGAAAATTGTTGTTCTGCTAATTGAGATAAAGTTTGAGCTATATCACCTTTACGAATAATAGATAAAGAAAAAGTAGAAGCTAAACGATATACAACATACATAGCAAAATAAGGAGGCCAATCTCCTTCATCAACTCTAAATTGATATGTTGCTGTTAAAGTATCTTCTTCACCTACATCTGCATCTAATGTATAAATTTTATCTTCAAAACGATCATACCTAATTGTAGCATCATCATTAGTAACTGTTTGTATAATTAATGGTTTAACATCTGTAGGTAACTGATAAGCCGCATCCCAAATATCTATTGGAGTATCAGTTAATCTGTTTAATATTTTTTGTCCTGTAGAAAAATTCCAAGGGTGAGAACTCAAACAATCTGTAACAACAGGTTCGTATAATAAATTTGCAGAAAGAGCTTCATCTGTTTTGTCATCAAAACTTGTTAAAGGTTGTAAACCTACTAACACCATAGCTTGTTGAGCAATATCAATTTTAGAAGTTATAGCCATAGATTATCCTTTTAAAAAAAGGGAGAGGAATAACTCTCTCTCCCTTTAATATTATCTTTAGTCAGAGTCACTTGTAGCGGCAGATATATTATTTACATCTACTGTAGTTCCGTCATTAGAACTTACAACAAATTGACCATAAACTGGAGTTCCAGAGGCCGCTGTTGTTGCAAAGATTACATCACCTGCATTTATTTCTTTTGCATAAGTGTTAAAGTAACCAGCTCCATCAATAACTGTAGCCGCATCATCAGATTTATAGTGCCAAATATGAAAACCGTTGCCACTATATGAAACTAAAGAAAAAGTACTTGAAGTAAAAGCCATGTTATATTCTCCTTATTTCTTTAAGTTAGCTTCGATACAACCATTTGCATCAATAAGAGCAGCATTCATTTGCATCTTGTTTAAGATGAAATAACTGTCCTTATCATTGTGGTAATCAATGTTCGATTGAACATCTGCACCAATGGCATGACCGATAGAGGTTTTGTGATATAGAAAGCATTTACGGCAATCTACTGAAGAAACTGTTGCAGAATCTAGACCAGAATGTGGAAACCACATAAAGCCTAACCAATTCTTAGCAGTCATTCCTGAAGCAAATGGAAGTTGATCCATTCCAACATATTCAGCTCTTGAGAATTGATCAATACTCATAAGTTGTGACCAATTTTCCCAACCTATAGCCGCATAACGTTGTCCATCATCAGGAACATCACTATTACCCATAGTTTCCATTACGCCTAATGCCCATGCTAATGTTATTCCATTAGATGTTTCATTAGATGTGCTAGATGTTGTATCTAAAGCATCTTTAATTATGTCGTCAGTTTTTCTTCCTAAAGCATAAGCACCAGATTCTTGTGCTACAACCATTTCATCATGATTAACACGTAGTTGATCTAAATCATCTACCCATTCACCAGCAAACCAATCTTCAAGTGTTACGTTGACATTAGTATGCTCAAGATTCATTGGTGGTACAGAACCAGCTCTAGCTTTTTGAGTAGCAGAGCCTTTACCTATTTTTTGGAAAGTCGTCTTATTTTTTACGCCATCACGAGATCGAGTTGTGTTTCGAAGTTTTGAACCCATACGCTGATAGGCCATGTGAACTCCAGCTTCAAACTCTTCAACAAATGATGTGCTAATGGTATTAAAAGCCATTTAAGCCTCCTTGTTAAAATTAAAAAAAGTTTGTTTCTCGGTTAATCCTCAAGCCTATCTGAAGTTAATCCATTTCTGGGCTTCTGAATGTTGGCAATTTGGGCCGCTTAACACTTTATATTTGTATTTTTAACTAAGGTTTGGCAATTCACATTGCTTTTTAATTTTGCCTTTTTGCTAATTGATCAAATCCAGCTTTAACTTTTTGACGAAACACAGGATCATTTTGTTGAAAATACCTTGGGTCTTTCATCATGTTTTTAAGATCATCTTTAGTTAAGCTATCTTTTAATTCATTGTTATCTTGTATAGATACAGAAGGTTGACCAGCTAATTCCATAATATTTTCCAAAGATTTAATTAATGGAGCTGTAATTGCCATTTGTGACAACACTTCATAATTTTCCTGTTCCATATTAGATTTAAACCATTCATTTACACGCTCTACTCTTTTTTCTCCATATTCACCTAAAGCTTGTATTTCTAATTCTGTATTAGGGCCAGATTGACTAGCCATTTCATGGTATTCTTTTATAAATCCATTAAATTCTTTATCACTTAATCCTAATTGATGTGAGCGATCTTTCCACCAATTCAACATAGGGTCATCTTCAGGTATTTCCATACCTAAATCTTCTGATACTTTATAGTCTTGTGGAACTTCTGGAACATCAGCAAACGCTTCTTCTTGCATTTCTTCTGCCACAGTTTTCTTTAAATCATCTGTACGCTGATAATGTCTTTTTTCTAATTCACCATAAGCATGAGATAACTGTTCTGGGTTTTCAAATTTTTGAGGCAACCAATCAGGTCGATCTGCTTGTACTTCTTGAACACTTTCACTTGCTGGTGTTGCAGGAGCTTCTGATTCTGTTGATGCAACTTCTGTTTCTACTTGAGCTTCTTCATTCATGGGTTATATCCTTTTTGGGTTTATAGTAATTTTTCTCTTTTAAAACCTGCATTTGGTTTTTGTTTTTTAGGTGTAGGCTGTACTGGTCTTTTAGAAGTAGAGTTTTCCATATTTATCATTTTATGAATAGCACCTATTTTTTTTACTCTTTTAATGTGCTGTCCTATAGTATCTCCTGGAAAAGCATTACTTGTTCTATTAGATAACGCTATAGTTTTTTTTGCTTTTTTATATAAACTCATTAATAATCTCCTAATAAGATGGTTTGGGTTTTGGTTTGGGTTTTGGTTTAGCCATTATTTACCTACCTTTTTTAATGCACTTTTATGTGCTTTTGTAAAACTTGTTCCTTTGTTCATAGCTAGTTTCATTGCTTTCATATGTTTTGTAGAATGATGAGAAGCATGTTTTCTTAAAGTTGCTTTTTGTTTTAATGTAAATGCCATGTCTTTATTTTTTTCTATTATTTTTTGCTATGTTATATTCAGTATCAGCTATATGTATAGCATTTCTATATTTTTTATAAACAGTAGTATTAAATGGATTATGAGTATTTCTACCTAAAATACCGCCTGATGCTTTTAACTTAGCAACATTTTCTATTTTAAGTCTAGCTCTTGCATTTTTTAAATCACCTCCAATACCAAAATCTCCTAAAGTTCTG
>JGI24006J15134_10001390_pt1 | contig 13809 bp, 14 predicted proteins | sample LinPmetageLP53_FD_15134 | JGI IMG/M metagenome (IMG submission 15134) | reverse complement strand
AGTTTATGATTTTTCTCGCTCATACATAAATGTAAATGTTAGTGCCGATGCATCACATGCAACTAATGTAAATGCTAGATATAATTTATTATCTCAATTAAAAATACACACTGGTGCAGATGATATAATTTATCCTACCAGTTCTTTAGTACATAACGCAAGTATGTTCTCGCAAGCCGTTGGAAAATTAGAAGATATAAGAAAAGTTGATAATTTGGCTGTAAATCAATATGTTTACATGACTAATATGGAAGAGAGACAAAATGATTTAGGATCATTAGCATCATTTAGACATTCCGCAGTTTTTGGAGCACAACCACTTAGTGAAATTAATAAACTCGGAAGTTTAAATTCTCGTCATGTAAATCGTGACGTAAAGATTCCATTATCATCTGTATTTGGAGGTATGGGAATTCAAACACAAGTGGACTCAGGACGATTAGCAAATATTAAGATTCATTTAGAAATGAATTTTGATAAATTGACTGCTATACAACGTGAGACAACTGCATTATGGGCTGGTTCAAATATACCAAATCAATTAGCACAAAATAAAAATAGAGCCATGGCTACAATAACAAATAATACTACAATGACAACCGCACAACCATATAGTGATATAAACGAGTCACCTTGGTATGTAGGTATGCCTTTAAAAATTAATGGAGGCGTTGGTGCAAATGCTGGAGCAGTGACAGCAATTGCCGAAAATACAGCATTAACAATTTCATCAATTATTCGTAATGCTAATAATACATTAACAATTGGATTAGATGGTCCAATTATACCAGCAGGAATTCCAGTTGGAAGTAGCATATTTCTTCCCTTAGTAGATTACTTGGATACATTTGGTACAGCACCAAGTATTGCTGTGAATAGCGTAGAACTGGTTGCTCATGTTAATGCTAGTGATGAAGCCCCATCACAATTATCATATTCAACTATGTTAAGTGAAGAGGATTCATATGTGTCAGCATTAACATTAAATAAATATTATTATATTGAACCAGCGTGTAAGGGTGTATGCTTATGTTTAATGGTGCTGGAGCATTATCAACAGACCAATTACTTAAATATAGAATTACGATTGATGGTCATGACATTTCACCAAAAGATATTCTTACTGAATCAAGTGAACATTATGATTTAATAACTAAACATTTTATTAATAGAGGTTTAGTACCACATAGTCTAAATGAAAAAATACAAGATTATAAAAATAATAATTACCAAGTTGTAATGGTTGCATTCCCAACACCATTTAAAAATAGTAGACAGCAAATTGGTGTTTATTTGGAAGCCGAGGCAGGTCAAACATTACGCGGAAACCATATTATATATAAAGAGGTTTTAAAAGTAGTTTAATACAAAATACAAAAAATTAATATTTTAATATAATTATTTTATTTTTATTATTTATACAATGGCTGATATTCAATACCACTTAGCGACTCCTGAGGCTGATAATTCCGTTGGATTCAATGCTTTTGATACAATTGATTTTTTATTATTAGCAGATGGTAGAAAATTAATTAAAAATACTATAACATTAGATTTTGATGTTTTGGTTACTAGTGATACAAATCTTGCTACAGCAATCACAGCAACAGATATAATTGGTGTGGAAAATAAAATTGGAGGCCATGCCTATTTTGAATCATTTAACGTAGAGGTACAATCTCAAGGAAATATTCAACAAATTAGTGATTATTCTAGATGGGTAAATATGATTACATCAGCATCTAATGATGAAAATGATTTTTATTCATCAAGATTCCAAGCGGAAGGTCGGCAAATACGTGAACGAGGTGGATCATACGTTAATCAAAAAGTTGCCGTACGTGGTTCACAAGGTGCTTCTGCTAATTTAAGTGTACTTCCAAATTTTTGTATTATGCCTAATATTTGTTTCAATAATATGCAAGGCGATGACTATTCATTTAGCAAAAATGGTTATATAAAAGTGTCTACAAATTTAGCAAGACAAACTTCTGCCTTATTTGGAGGTGGTGCAACAAATGCTAATTATCAAATAAGTAATATTAAATTAAGATACCAAACTAGAGCCGATGACGGACAACAAGGAATTATGTTAATGAATTCTGTAACATCAATAAAACAAACTATTAATTCTAATCAAGCAAATATTTTAAGTCGTGTTCCAAGTGATAAGGTTAATGGTGTTGCAATTAGTTTTTTGGCTCAGGCTGATGAAAATGCACCAACTAAAAACTCATATCAATTACAAAAATTACCATATTTAGATGAAGTACAATATTTATTTAGTGATTCATCATCAAAATATATAACTTATGTAATGAGAGATTTNGANGATATGGTAAGTAAAGGTATTGAAGCATTAAATGATACTGGAAGAAATCAATGTAATCATAATAAACTAGCATCAAATAAAGGTCATATAATTGGTTTACCATTTGAAGAATATGTAGATTTATCAAACCAAAAATTTAGTGTTCAATTAAAAAATAGTGACAATGGTATTGGTGCTAATCCAATATTATGTTATTTATATTTCCTTACATTAATCCAATTATAAATAACTTTTTAAAAAAGTTAAATCAAAAAAAAAAATTAAAATTATTTTAAAAGTTTATTTTATGTATACAATAACATCTCATACGAAAACACAAGCAAAAAGATTAAATGTAGTTGTTAAACCAAGTACAAATAAAGGTAAAAAAATTGATGTCTATAAAAGTGGTAAAAAAGTTGCATCAGTAGGTGCAATAGGATACGGCGATTTTGGTACATTTAAAAAACAAAAAGGTAATGAATATGCAAATGAACGACGTAGATTATATAGAATACGTCATAATAAAACAGCAAAAAAAATAGGTTCTAATTCTTATTATGCTTACAATCTACTTTGGTAAAAAAGTTTTCCATATTTTTTTTATGATTACGACTTCTTATATGTGCTGGTCTATATGACAATGCAATAGTAGCACCACATAAACATCTATATTTTTGTTTTCTTCTAGCATTAATTTTATCTCTATTTTTTTCTAAATATTTATTTACACTCGCTCTATATTTCTCTTTATTTTTTTGATAATTTATTTTATTACGTAAATTAAACTTTTCACGATGTCTTTTATTACTTAATTGATTTGCCTTTAAAAGTTTATCCTTATTAACTAATTGGTATTCTTTTATTGTCCTACATGGTATATTTTTATTTAATGAAGGTTTATATTTATTAATCCACTCTGCCTCCCTCATTGTTAATTCTTGGCGATTTTTACAATTTACTTTTTCTAATAAACATATTTCAAAATTATCCCAGCCACCATGATCCGTTATAAATTGATAAACATAAAATTGTTTTTTAGATTTTTGGGTTAGATTATAAAAATGCTGAGTTACTCTAGATTCTAGATTTTTAGTTCCACCTATATATGTTGCTTTAATTGAAGGGTTTTTACATCTAATCTCATAAATACATGCATTACTATAGTCATTTTTAAATTCAACAATACTCATTAATTATATGTTATATATTTTTAATTGTAGTAATACGCAATTATTTTTTAACCAAAGCACTACGTGTATTAGGTTTTGATGTTGTTGGTTTCTTATCATAATCATTATTATCATTTGCTTCTGCTACACTTGTACCAGTAGTTGCAATATTTTTTTTTAATTCAATATTTATTTTATTAGTTATTTGCTGTGGATTTCTTAATAAACATCGTTTTAATATATCAACACATTTACTTGGTTCATGTAATACCAACATTCTTCTTAACATAGCACAATCTAAACAATATGATTTAAAAAATCCTTCTTTTTCATTAATTTCACAGAACGAACAAACCATATTATATTATTAACATTTAATTTAATTTACAAAAAATAATGGAAAAACTGAGAATATATAAACTTTTAAAAAAAGTTAATCAAAATAACAAACCTTTACATATTATTAAATTACTATTAATAGTAAAGTTATTTTATTAACAAATTAATTATATATTGTTTATAATTTAAAATAAAAATATAATTGTAATATATAAATCATGCCTAAAAAAAAAGTAATTTTTGAAGATGCTATTGATGATATTGATAAAAAACTTAAAAAGAAAAAACCCAAAAAACAAGTTTTAGAAGATATAGAAGAAGATGAAGACGAGATACAAGAAGAACCTATTAAAATGGAAGTGAAACCTAAAAAGCCTAAAAGAGTTCTTAGTGATGAGCGGAAAAAACAATTAGCACAAAACTTAGCAAAGGGTAGAGCCAAAAGTATCGCAACAAGACAAAAAAATAAACAATTACGATTAATAGAAAAGAATAAGAAACTACAAGAAGAAGAAAATTTATTATATGAAGAATTAAAAAATAAAAAAGATAAGTCTAAAAATATAGATGAATATCGTGAAGAAATAGAAGAGTTAAAAAAACAATTAAAAAATAAAAAATCAGTACCAGTAGTAGTAGAAGAAGAAGAAGAAGAAGAGGAAGAGGAAGAACCAGTAGTCATCCACAAAAAAAAACCTAAAAAAAGTAAACCAAAAAAAAAAAAAATTATTTATGAATCAGCAACAGAATCCGAGGAAGATGAGGAGGAAGAATTTGAAGAGATCATTGTTAAGAAAAAAAAAAAACCTAAGAGAAAACCTAATGCTCCTCAAAGGAATCCCTCTAATGAAATTGAAGAAGATATACAAGTACCACAGATTAATCAACCTAAATTTAAAAATAAAGATTTAATTAAATTAATGAAAAGTCTAAGACTTTAATTTCTTTTGTTTTTTAACTATTAATGATTTTTTTATACTTGGTGTAATATTATTCATATTTTTATCTAAGTATAATTCATTTGCACTATTACTATAATTAATAACTATAAAATCAGTTTTCTCCCTTACATTGTCATATATCATATTATAGAAATCTTTTTTTCCCCCCCTTAAATAATTATGCTCATGTTCTAATACTTCTAATTGTGAATTTGGTGTTCTCCACACAACTAAACCACTGCAATTCATTCTTATTGCATTTGTGGTCTGTTTATAATATTGACTTAAACAAACTACACTGACCAAATATTTTCTACCATTTTGATATATTTTAGCCAATATATTAAATCTAGATGCGAAATTACCACTAAAACTTAAATCATCTAATATAATTAATTTATGTACTTGTGGCTGTTTTTCTGCTTTTGCTTCCTCATAATCTTCTACTAACATTTCATATAAATTATCTAACGATGTTGGATTAAATTCACCGCCATATATATTAGATTCACTTATATCTTTACCTTCAATGATCATATTAAGTTTATTATCTGCATATGGGTTAGGTGCAAAAATATATATATCATCTCCTTTCCATACTTTAGTATAGCCATAGTTTTCATTTAAAATTAAGTTAACTAAAAAATTTGATTTACCGCTTCCACTTGCTCCACATAGTAATAATCTTGCTGGTACAGAAAAAACTCTATTCATATTAATAGTGTTGTCATCATTTTTATCTATTACTTTTAAAACTTTTAGTTTTGACTCATTTACTTTAATACTTGACATATATATATTTATATCTTTTATTTTTAAACTTTTTACACTGAAATATCTTAACTATCAATGCAGTTTTTAAGTTTTTAAGTTAATTACATAGTTACTATTATTATTACTATTATTATTATTACCTTATTTATTATTATTATTATTATTATTATTATTATTTATTATTATTATTATTAATATAAAGTATATAAATATACAAAGTATATACAACTAACATATAAAAAGTTTAAGGGCAGAAAGGGCAAACACTAAAAAATGACTTGCCCTTAAAATAAAGGGCAACTAACACCATAAAACACTAAAGGGCAAATGTTTCCTTTCCAAAGGGCAAAAAAACGAGAAATCCCTCAAAAAAAGTCACAGAAAATTCATTTTTGAAAAAGGCCGAATTTTGAATTTGAAAACTGAAAAATGCCCCAAACTTTCTTATCAATAAATAAAATAACCAAAAAATAAAGGTCTCATTTTCTTATCAATATTTTAGGGGCACTTTTTATGGAGCAAAACGGCTAAGTGCAAAACAAAAATGAAATTGCCCCTTAAAGTACTATTTAAGGGCAATACATTAAAATAAAAGCACTTAAAATTATTATATATGATTTAATTATGGATACTTATTTTTGCGATTTTTGTACCAATAAAAAAACTGGTGAACCTTTTACTTGTTTTAAATCATATGATTGGGATAGGCATTTACTAACTGACCAACATGTATCTAAGTGTTTAGATAGAGAAAAACAAGATGATGATAAATATTGTAAGGTCTGTTTTACCCACATGCCTAAAGAATCATTTAAAAGACATAAAGATAGAAATTTAAAAATGTTAAAATTTAAGTATAATTTAGACCTAGAAATATTTAAACAATGCTCATGTAATAATTTTATTTATAATAATAAGAGATTTGATGGGTTTGAATCATTAAGAGATTATGCATCTATGCATCCACCTCTAAATTTTATTGAAGAAGTTGTAGACCCTTTTTGGAATAGTTTACCTAAAGAAGTTAGAGATCGTGATCCATTTCATAAAAATAAAAATAATGAGAATGAAAATAATAGTGACGATGATTATGATTGTGGTAAAAATGCATATTTTAGTATTGATAAAAACAAAATTAAAGATAAAAAAGTAATAGAAATATAAGCGTATTTTAGATAAACTTATTATAAAAGTTTATTTTATGAATGAGCAAGAAATAATTGAAATGGGTGAAACATTAAAAAAAAGATTTGAAGATTTAGAATTACGAGAAGAGATCTCTCTTAATGAAGTTAAAGAATTAAAAAAAGTAGTTATATCATCTTATGGTTTTATAAGAATATTAGATATGACAATTGAAAGTAATGCTGATACACCATTTGAAATAAAAGGCTTAATAGAAGTATTAAGGTCATATTTATCTAATGAGATTGATAGTTTAGATATTTTATAAATAACTTTTTAAAAAACTTAAAAACTTAAAAACTTAAAAACTTAAAAACTTAAAAACTTAATCAACAACAATTTTATAGTATGTATTATATTGAGTATCGGAACTATGCAACATTGATTTAGCAAGTTGTTTATTATTTTCGGCTTTTGAGCCATCTACTTTTTCACTTATCCATATTTTTCGTAATAAAGATATTGTTATATGTTTTCCACTTGGTAAAAATACATTTGGTACAAGTTTAACCAATCCATTACTTGTTAATGATTTATGTTCACTATTTAATAATAATGAATTATTAAATTGTAATCGTTCTTTGTTATATTTAATCCAAATGTTTAATATTTTATTTATAGATGATGGTACTTTTATTTTTTGACTACCAATGCTTTTTTGTGTTTTAAAATTGTTAAGTATAAAGTATTTAGTTTTATCACTACGAACATATAAGAAATTATCTTTTTTATTATTATCATTTAGATTATATATTATATCCATAATATAGTCACTTCTAAGGGCTGGTGTTAATAAATATAATGCACTAACTAAATATTTTTGTAATATTAATATTTCATCTTTAGTTAATGATTCTTTAATAGGGTCTTTAAGTACACCCATTGATGTTAATTCTTTTTTATAATGACTTAAAACATCTTTTTTTAATTGTTTTAGATTAGACCAATTTTTTGCTTCGTTTTCATTTAAATAATGTTGTTCTTTTTCTTTTTTATATTGATTATTATCTTTTAATAATTGTTTATCATAGTATTTTAATAATAATGGTTCAGTACCTAATGCTTTTAATGCAGTGGATATAGTAATCAAATAACTTTTTCTAGTGTTTAATTTCATTAATTTTAACTTTTTCATTATCGATACTTTATTTTTTTTAAGAAAAAATAGATCACTTGGTAAACTATCATTATTTAATTTTTTAATATGTGATTTATAATTCCTCATTGAACTATCAGCATAAGTTTTATTTTGCGATGTAGCATAATTATTAAATAGTAAATCTAAATCCATAATTAATACTTTATATATTCTTATATTTTTAAATCAATTTTATATTTTTAATTATAGTGAGCGTCAGTTCGGCAACAAGAGCATAGATTTTCTGTAGAGCATTTATTTCCATATCTCTCACATGCTTCTGCTTCTTCGGCTTCTGCTTCTTCTTCTAGGGCTTCTTCACCACATTTCAAACAGAATGATATATTACCAATCATAATATTATCATCGTCTATAATTTCACCACAACCTTTTATTTGATTTCCCATATCAAATTCTCTTCCAGTTTTACCACAAATATGTAGTTCTTCTTCCTCGTCTTCTTCTTCTTCTTCTTCTTCTAATGGTACTATCATTTTATTAGTCAATATAGAAAATAAATAGAGTTCATTTTCTTCTTCTTCTATTGTTAATGGATACATATATGCACCAGCATAATCAGGGTGTGGTACTATCATTTTATTAGATATTAGTTTATATAAGTTTTGATATTCTTCTAGTATCCAATCTTCCATAGGCATAATATTAGTCCATTTACTTCTATTATCGTGATGCATTGTTAGTTGCGAAATAAGAGAGGTACACATGGTACTTGTCAATAGACATACTTATAAATGTAATGAAAATCTCAAATCAATTTTGTTTTGTATGTGGTTTATTGGTTATAAAACAAAATTGATTTTGAATTTTCATTACATTTATAAGTAAGTCTATTCACAAGACACATCACTATCATGACTACTCACACTTGCGAAATTTGCATGGAAGAGTACCCAGTTGACCAGCATACAGTATGCTTAAATGGGCATTTTGGAGGTTGTCAAAAATGTCACATGAAACTAGTTAGGGCTAAATATATGAATGGTGAAAGTGCTTATAAAGATGAGTCACTAAATACCCAAAAATGTATGATGTGTAGAAGACATATGAATGATGAACAAATGGGAGTAAATTGGGGACAAAAACTATATACTTTGCAACCAATAATGATGTATACTGGTTTTTCCATGGAGGAAAAATGGAACATAACATTGGTTGAAGTAATAACAAAATATAAACTAATGACAGAACAACCTGACGACAACACAGATAATTATTTTGTGTATACCGCTATGTTTGATTATGGGGGTATAAAACAACTAGTTAAATTTATGAATATTCAATATAATGATTATACATCGGATCACGAACGTACACGAACCGCAATGAAAATGGTACAAGAAATGGGGGAGGCAAGAGGCGATTCTGGCTCTCGGATCTTGTTTAGTGCGATGATAGATGCAGTTTCGTCGATATTGGCGGAGGGTTAAATATAAAAATAAAATTAGAAGATAATAGTATATGGTTTTTTATGAGCGGTCTAATCTTCCATGGAAGAATTCCGCAGAATTGAAAAGCGAATATATCAAATTAACTTATTTATATTTATGTAGTCGTAATTGTTTTAATAAAGGTTATATGAAATATTCATATTTTAAAAATTTAATACGATATGCAACTAATGAAAACAATAGTAAAATAATAAGAAACATTTTTGATGGTTTAATGGGACAACAAATTATCCAAATAAAAAAAATAAATGGTTCTACTAAATATATATTTAATCCATATAATAAAAAATATAAACCAAAATATAAAATAATTTTTAATTAGAAGTTTTTTTTTTTTTAAAAATAAAATATTCAGTTTATATATAAAATGTCTAACTTATACTCTACTGAACTAAAAACTCAATATTTTGACCCACGTACTAATAACTCGGCACAATGTGAATTTAGATTTGATCCGGACACAGCCTATTATCCCAATATAACAATTGCTAATTTAAAGGCTATATCAGCAGTCGAACATGGATATAATGGTTCACAAGGAGCATATTCATTATTGAAACATGTAAGATTAATGGATGGGAGAGTTGAATTAGATTCAGTCCGTTTTTATAATAGATTTGCTGGTTTTCAAAATACTAATAATACTAATAGACATAATACTGATATGGGAGGTGTTATGGGTAAACATGGACAAGGTTATTTATTAAATTCAAATGCTGTAGTCAGACCAGCAGAAACAACTTTATATAATGCACTCGCAAGAACTAGTGGAAACACAACCGATAAAGATGGTGCAATGATTGATTTAAGAGTAGTGTTACCATTATTAAATAATATAACTTATTTAGATACATCATTATTTAAAAATTTAAAAGTTGTTATTGAATGGGAAACTGATTCATCTAAAATAATTGTTGTTGATAATGTTGCTACATCTCCGGCTGTACCAGTTTTAATCGCTGATGAAATTCGTGATCCTAGTGTAGTTGCTAATCTCAAATCAAAACAAGGAGCAGTTGTATGGAATGCTATAGAACATGATTTATTTCAAGTTGCTGATGGTAAAGCAGTTGCTGGTGCATTAGCAAATGATGTTAAATCTACACAATCTACAACTAAAACAATTAATGGTTATGATAATAAATATGTTGAACGTATACTATTAGCAAAATCACTTACAACTAAAAGTGGTAATTTTGTTGGTAATGGAGTTTTAGGAGTGGGTGATGCTAGTTCTTATGCTCAGCATAATGAAAAATTACAAGTCCAAATAAATGGTAAACCTTTATTTAGCGGTGTTGGATTAGAAAAATCAAGTCAAAAAATGATGTTATTACATCAAACATGGGGTGAATGTAATATAGCACCTTTTTGTCATCAAGAAAATGTAGGGTTAGATAATGGTGCTTCTGTAAATGTTGATGGTGTTTTAGCAGTTGAAACAGTGAATGGTCAAGCCAATTCACAATCTAATAGAGTGGGTCAATTTGCTTACATGGGATTTAATATGAATACAAGAGTGAATGTGTTACAATTTGAATATTCAAGAGATTTAGTCAAAGATACATTTACACCACAGAGAAATAATGAAGGGTTAGATATACATATTTATGCTGAAGTTAGAAGGGGTTTAACACTCGGTGCTAATGAATATAATGTTAAATACCTTTAGTTACTTAATGAGAAAAGTTTTTATTTTAATTTTAATTTATTGTTTATTATTATAATGTCTAATAATAAAGTTTTATCATACCCTGAACAAAAAATTATTCATATTCAAGAAAATCCATTAAATTCTAATGCTGTTGAAAATCGTCAAAATGGTGACTACTCTGTTAATTTAAAGAAACGCATTGCACTACATGAAGGTGATGAACTAAATATAAAATCAGCATATGTATCATTATCAAGTGAAAATACTGGACAAATATTTGTTGATAGTGATTTTGGAAGACAAGGTGGTGTTGATGACCTTCGTGATAAATGCACAGTTTCAATGAAATTTGGTTATTATGTTATGGATTATTATAATGAATTTCCAGCACCACAAGCAAACGGACTTCCTACTGAGAGTAAAGATTACCTTATTAATACTGGTACTACTTCTACTAGTGGTGATCCTTTTGTTGCTATGGTAAGTACTGATGTTGATATAAATGATAATGTTGGATTTGATGTGAGTGAATTTGAAATACCAATAGAAGATATAACTGGTTCGTATGACTTTGATGATACTTTTTCATTAAATATATCCTATACAGTTACGGCTGGTAATTTTGGTGACACAAACAGAATAACCCAAGTATTATGTGTAACGTATGAACCAGCACCAATTCTACATTCACCACTTAAAGCAACTAAAATAACTGATAGTCCTTTTTATAAATTTGATTCAGTAATTAAAAAACATGTACTAGTTGTAAATCAAGATTTAATAAACAACTATAGAAATCAAGATAGTGGTAAAGGTCCAAAAAATGCTTTTTCTTTTGGTAGTGATAATAAAATATTAATGTATAATCAAGATATTGTGGCTACAGAAGGTAATGGAGGAGATGCACAACCTATGGTAAGAAATCCAACTGATGTATTAAATATTATTAGTGTCGCAACAAGTATTAATATATCAGCACCTTTTTTAACAACTTTATCAATTCAAATAGATGCACCTAAATTTTATGATCCTAGTGAATTAGCACAAGTAATAAGTAGTGGTTTTGAAACAATGATTCCTAGTACAAGTGCTGATGTAAATGAATTAACTAGTAATCAATTATTAACTAATACTGCTGTTTTAGTAACAAAAACAACACCTGGAAACCAACCAAATGATAAAGTACAATTTGTAAATTTAGCAACAAACCAACAATTTGAATTTAAAGATAATATGCCTTCCTATAATATTGGTGCTTCGCAATTTGGTTTAACCTATGACCCTACTTCTACTATGTTTGAAATTTCTCAAATGCATACATCTAGATATGATACTGGTGGAAATACAATCGTATCTGGGTTTATAAATCCTGCTGGAAGTAAAAAATTCTTAGATAGATATAGTGGGATATTTATTCAAGAATTAGCACCAAATCAAATTTGGTTGACTAATAGTGATAATACTCAAAAACCTAATTCAATGAATTTTGACCAATCAATTTTGACTACATTAAAGCATGTAAAAACTAATATCGGTACACCTGACCCAAATAATCCAAGTGTTGTAGATGCATTTACAATTCCAGCCGAATTAAAAGTTGGTGTTAATGTTACATCGGATTTTGGTAGTATAGATTCATTGGTATTAAAATCAAAAGATGTTGCTGGTTCTAAACATTATGATACAGCATTTCAATTTGCTTTATTTCCTACATTTGATGATATTGTTACTCAAACTAATGGTATATATAGTCATGCTACTGTTGACCCACAAAAACAAGGTAATCTACAAGGTGGATATTATATGGTTGAATTAGATTTAGGAACTGCTAATGATTTTAATTCTCATGCTATTCATAATAATAAAATAAAAGGAGTTGTATCTAAATATTATGTTAATGCAAATGTTATTAGTGCTGGTGAAGAAAGTGGATTTACTTATATCCATAAGGGCGAACCAATTGATATTTCAAAAATTAATGTAAGAATATTAAACTCTAAAGGACAATTAGCAACTGATATAGGTAATGATTCATCTATATTTTTACAACTAAATACTAAAAAATAAAATAAAAAAATTAATATGTATATAATATTTATAAAATGCCTAAAAGTTTAAAATTAAATAATTCATCGTTGACTCAAAATCAAGATTTTTTAAGTGATATAAAAGATTCTTTATCCAATGTAAATCTAAATACTGATACATTAGAAACATTAACAACTACATCAAATACTCAATTAACAGCAGTTAATACTAAATTAGATTCTTATGCTGGTAATGGAAATAATAATATTGGTGAAGGGTCTTCTAAATTACAAATATATAATTATGGTCGTGATGTTAGTGCTGGTAATTTTAAACCAATGGTTGTAAATTCAAGTGCTGAACAAATAGTTGCATTATCGGCAATAGATAATGCAGTGTTAGATACAATTGCAACGAATACAGCAAATATTAACGTAAATGTTGGCGATGTAGAGATTAATGTAGCGGATTTAGAAGCATTACAAACAAGTACTAATACTAAACTAGATACATCAAATACTCAATTAACAGCAGTTAATACTAAATTAGATTCTTTTGCTGGTGCTGGAAATAATAATCTTGGTGAAGGGTCTTCTAAATTACAAATATATAATTATGGTCGTGATGTTAGTGCTGGTAATTATAAACCAATGGTTGTAAATTCAAGTGCTGAACAAATTGTTGCATTATCGTCAATAGACAATGCCGTATTAGACACAATTGCAACCAATACAGCAAATATTAATGTAAATGTTGGAGATGTAGAAGTAAATGTAGCAGATTTAGAAACATTACAAA
>JGI24006J15134_10001386_pt1 | contig 13842 bp, 8 predicted proteins | sample LinPmetageLP53_FD_15134 | JGI IMG/M metagenome (IMG submission 15134) | reverse complement strand
GCATGTTCATCATATAAACCTATTGTTGTTATATATGGAGACCATGACGATTGTGTTACGTAGTGCTTTAATGTACCTAGTTTTGAGTCATCAACAATTGTTGGATTCATAGTGTACATATACTCTCTTTCTTTCAAGTGTACTGAGTATTCATGTTCAAGTATCTGGTGTGAGTTCTCCATTGAAAAAGTGCATTGGCCTAACATTGGAGTTGGATCATGAGTTGACGGTGCCGTTATACCTTGTCTATATCTAAAGTCTTCACTAGTTATTGTAACGATTCCATGATTATAAAATACGTTGCCAACGAAATTAGTCATCCTACCTTTTGTTGCAACATAGTAAGATACTTCAGCTGGTGTAAATGCAGTATTGTATATATTGAAATTACTTATGCCACCTTGCCAATTAGCTCGATTTTCCATTGTTGCTTTCTGGAATGTGTTACCTGTGCCTGTTGTGCTAGATACTTGATATTGACCTCCCCATTGTCTAGTACAGCCAATAGTTATAGGAGCTTTGTTATGTATATTACCTGAAGGTATTGTTCCTGAATCTTCTAAATGGCCATCAATATACATAGAAAAAGTGTCGCCATCTTTTACCAATGCTACATCCCACCACTTGTTACCTGAGCCTGTAACAGATCCTGTGCTGTTGAGTTTTACAAAACCAGATCCTGCTTTTATTTGAGCTTGTAAATGGCCTGGTGTTCCAAAATCTCCACCGGGTGAGTGATTTGATACTTGTCGCAATGAAAATGGATATCCTCCAGCGCCAGCAGATTTATAATCTTGCTTGTGCATAATAAACAAATGGTTATAATTATGTAAACCATCATCATATGTTGGCTGGACTGCAGAGCATGATATTCTCATTGCTACTGTATAATCTTCGTTTCTTCTTAAATCTAAATTTTGAGTTGCAGAAATTTGTATGAAACTGTTTTTTAATTCATTTGATCTATCAACCACTGTTGTTTGTTCAATACCGTCTAGTTCTATATATGCTCCTTCGCTAGATCCTACAGATGATATGGGATCGAGCTTAGCAGTAGCATTGTACATTTCAATTCTGTTTGTCCATCTTGATCTATCAAAAAATCTTACATCATTTCTTATATTGAATTTATCTCCACCATATTTCTGCTGATATAGATTGTGAGAATTTATACTATTTGCTGTTATCTTATTTCCTGATTGGTTATATAATCCAGAAAAGTTAAGAGTCAGTAAGCTCTTTGAAACATAACTTTCATACCCACCAGCCAAAACAGATCCACTATCTACAGATCCTGTTATGTCGATATCATATAAGTTTCCAAAGCCATCATCACGTAAAGTTATTCTACTTCCTAAACTTCCTGATTGTATTTTTACAGTACCTTTATTTATGCTGTCGCCCATTATTCTTTGTGGTACTGATAATACCTGAGCAGTGCTATTTAATTCTCTATACTCTTTATCATAACCGCTGTTATCTAAAGTGTAGCAAGGGTCATCAGGGTTTGTATAATACATACCTTGAACTGAACCATGTATAGATCTTTTGAAATAGTTATTTGTAGTTCTTAAGTGGCCAGAATGACTTGTCTGTCCTTGATATTTGCCAAACTCGTCAGGGAAGAAGTCTCCTTTTTCAAAAGCTGCTTCGTATACGTATATGTCTAAATCGACAACTTTCTCTTCCAAAGGTGCGGAAGACGTTAAAGGATGATTGAAAATCCTTGATTGCTCGTAATACGGTTCATAATAACTGCCTGTGAAGTCTTCGATGTAAACAAGATACTCCTTGTGAGCATCATAGGGAGTAATTTGTATTTCGTCACCTCTAAATGTTTTAAATGTGGTGGCCATACCTTATCCCTTTATTAAAATTCTAGTTTAACTCTTATCAACGCCTCTCTTGTAAATGATTTTAACAATGGCTTGCTTAACTTTGCTATCGCTAATAATTCATTTCTGTCGTTATACATACCGACCGTTGTTATATAAACCTTAGGGTCTCTATACATTGATGGATGTGAAAACTCTCCTTGAGAACCAGATGTAAATGAAGGGTTATTACTATAGTTATATTCGTTATTTTTTAATCGTATGAAGTAATGAGTTGAATATATTCTTTCAGCACTCCTTGCTGCGAATTTAGCTACGTTTGCTGAGCCAGTAAAAGCTTGCACCAAATGGCCAATCTGAGGATTAACATTAGTACTGTTAACATCATTTGTTCCACCAGGACACCAGCAATAGTTTACTTCAGGTGGCATACCTAATTGGCGTGCTGATAGCATTATAACTCCCATGTCTGGATATATCCAACCAAATTGAGTTGCTGATGCATTTGAAGATCCTTGAGAGCCAGTTATAACTTTATATAGTGCTCCACTATCTCCTAACTTAGGACTTGTTACTGCTGAGTCATCTGTTAAAGTAAACATTGCTCCAGCTCCAGCTATTGCATTGTTTGTAAATGCTGAAGAAGAAATTGTCACTTCCCAGTTACCTGGGTCAATTCTTTCTTTAAACCTTTGTCTGTTTATGTTTATAAATACAGAGCCTGTTTCTGTGAATGTTGTATTGGATGCTGCATCTGTGATTGTGAAAAAATCATCGCCAGGAGCTAACAGTAAATTTCTATACTGTTGATATATTGCTTTTGTTGGTGTCATACCTTCAGAAGAGTATTCTGATATTGGTGCAGATCCAGATCCGTTTGAGTTACCGTATGCTATAGCGAACTGAGGTTCTGCTGATGCAGTTAACTGTGGTTCATCTCTATATAATTCTGCGTAATATAAACCAGAAGCAGCCATCTGAACAGATGAGGTATATAATTCATTTGATACATCTAACAATTCACCATCGTTGTTTGACCACATAGCTGCTGTTATAGTATCTGCCTTTGCGTTCTGTACAATGTCTTCGTTTGTGAACCTGTTGTATATCGGTTGGATCACTCGTCTTCTAACAGGAGAAGTCGGCCGTCTATTTCCCCTACCTACTCTCGTAGAATAGTTCCTTGACAGAGCGTTATTCTTGTTGAATTTTTTACTATAATTACCTTTTGCCATTTCTTTTTTCTCCTATTTCTTACATACTTGGTTGATCGTAGTAATAATCTTCAACTAAGTTTGTAGCTGTTGATTCTTTCTTAACAGTTACGTTTATTGTAACGTATCCACCAGTTTCATTACCTATCAATGTAAGAGTTGTCGTTTTGTCTTCAATTGGTTGAGCCTTTGCAACGACTTCAAATCTTGTTCCTGTTACCGTAATTGAATTACCTGTATCTCCAATAAAGTCAGCAATTGTTGGATTGTATCCACTAGATATTCTTCCACCACTTGCAACGTTTAAATAACATACATCTGAATCAGCAAGTACAGCAGTGTAGCCGTATGTACTGTTTCCGTTTGCATAGTTTGCTGTGTTAGGTGTTATTGGAGCTTTATCACCACCAGAAAGTAGTGTTATGTCCGTAACACCAACTGTTACAGTAGGCATTCTCGAAATGTTTTTAGGAAGAGTTACCAATTTATGTTTCATTACATAAGTCTCGTTTGGTACAGCTTCTACTAATGGCATTGCTTCAATAGCCTGTCCGTAGTAATTAGAACCTAGTTGATGATTAACATCCCATAATCCATAATCAACTTCGTCATCTGCTAATGCGAATTGCGTTATCTTAAATTGTTCAGAGCCCTTTGCAAGTAGCTCTCGGCCCTTTTTCGTTAAAATTGCATCGACCGTTATTGTTGTTTTATCTAAATATCCCATGTGTTATTCCCACTATTTATTTCTTTAATATAAATATACGTTTAATTTATTTTTATACACCTCTAGTCATTGTTTGTCCTGTTGCAACAATGTCACCACCATCGGCTGTTCTATTTGCTATCATTATTCTATTAGGAGAAGTGTCTGTGAATTCTACAACCGGTCCACCATCAACAGTGGTCAACACAGGCATATTAAAGTCAGAACCAACAAGCTTACAACCTCCATGATATAAATTGTTTTGTGCATGAGTTCTATAGTCTGATACTTCAGCTCGTTCATAACTTCTACTAACAGGTCTTATACCTGATCTGTACCAGCCGTTAGACAATTCTGCTGGGGACCAACCACTCATACTAACAGCTGACGTTGGGTGGTTACCTGTACTAGCACTATTGTGCATATTGTTTTTTGGTGAAAAGTAATAAAACTTTTCTTTTAAATACTTCCTTGACATCCTACCTCTATAGTAATTTGGTATAACTCCAAAGTCTTCACCAAAGAATTTATCGTGCAGAGGGTTAGGTCCAGAAGCTTGTTTATGTGCAGCTTTTCTAGGTACATTATTTTTTAATTTCTGATTAACTTTGAATGCTGTCGTAGGACTTATTGTTCCATGTGACTCTGTACTCTGTCTATCTACAAGGTGTTCTATTTCCCAATGACTTAACGAGCTTATTGTCTGGTTTTGGAAAAATTCAAAATTGTTTTCATATGTTGCAGATGATTGCTGTTGGTATGCTGCTGGAGTTTGGTACATCTGACCTTGTACATAAGAACCACTTGATGGGTGTGTCCATGTCCAAGCATGTAAATATCTCCATATATATCTTGCACCATTATCTTCAAGGTCGTGGCCGTGATGAGTTCTAGTATCTAAGAAAACTACCAGCTCACCTTCAGATTGCTCTGTATATAATTTGTTATCTATAAATGAATTGCTTGCATAAGTCATGAAGCGTGTGTGTGCGTTCAATGCCTGAGTACCTGCTTGTACGTGACCTGATTCCCATTTATTAGAAAGAGGATTAAACCATTGGTGCATAGGACCACCTAGTACAGTTGTGTTAGCTTTAACATGATAATTACTTGCATCTAGTGTTCCTGCTATATCGTGGTAAAATCTTTCAGCGACAGGTTGTTTTAGTTTAGGTCGCTCTAACATATTAGGTTTTACAAGTAAACCTATTTGAGCATTACATCTTGCTGGTACTATCTGTTCTATTTGTTTGAACAGTGTGTGATCTAAATGACGGAGTATTTTTATATAATCATAAAAGTCATAAGGATTTTGGTGCTTATACCAATAGTGATTTCTTAGAACTCTTAATCTTTTATACTCATCATCTCTATAATCTAAAGGATTACCTACGAAGTTATCAAATCTTGCACCACCAAGTTCTCTAGCAATATCTATGTCTATTTCAAATGAAGGAGCGAAGTATACACCAAGTCTATTAGAATCTAGTGGTGACTTATCGTATTGGCTACGTTCAACTTTTCTTTCGTTAGTAAGCCTACCTGTTAATGTCGATGACTCTATTCTTGTTTTGTCTGATAATTCTTTTGTTCCTACCAAATCTGGCATTGGTGTGAAATATCTTTCTTCTTCAGTTGGCCAATCGATTGATAGATCCATTCCAAAAGCTACTGGCGTATAATTCAAATGATCTATAGTACCTGCAGAATAGGGATCTGGTAGTCTCCATGCACTTGGTGCAGATGAGCTCATAAAAGGAAGATTTGCATTTGCCGGGATCCATGATTGAGAATATCTGTTAAGATCTGCACCTAATGACCAGCGGGCTATTAGTTGGTTGTATGAACCTGTTGCTCCAACACCTTCAATCTGTTGAGGGTCGCGAGTATGATTATGAAATGATTCTAAAGAATTCCATTCATCTAATGTTGTTTGATCTTCATAAGGAAACATCCAATATCTAAATTCTTGCATTGAGCCAGAAAATCTAGCATAATTCGTGTCTGCTTGATTACCACCTAGTCTTGCTGTAAGTGATTTGTTCCAGTCATTTGAATTACCTCCGTCTTGACCTTGAACAAACACTGATGAAGTATGCGTCACTCTTGCACCACCGTGATCAGGTGATTTTGCAATAGACACCTTGAATGTTTGGGACGCACCGTTGTATGAAGCAGTAACTCTAGACGCTACTACGTTCCACCAATCATTATCATATATTGGCATCCAGTCTGTATACATTATAGGGTCACCTGATACACCTGAATTTATATCTGCAACTACTGCTCCAAAATTGTAATAACCTGAAGCTGGATTTGTAGCTTGAGGGTGAGGACATATACCAAAGTGTATTTCACTTCCTAATGAAAGAAGTGATTGTGAAGTTGGTGTCCAAGTATTGAATCTTAGTTCTATTGCATCAGGCGTTCTGTTTGTTGTACCGTCATAAGGATGGTTTGTTACTTTTTTCCAAGCACCTTGTACAAATGATGATCCTGTAAATTCCAGTGAATAGCTAAACTTATCATACTTTACAAATGATCCTGTTTTTCTACTTTTTCTTGGGCCTCCATATTCAAATACTCTTAAAAGAGTTGGGGGTAAACCATAGGTTGCTATCAATGCCTTTATACCTCGTTCACTTCCTTTTGTCTTAAGAAGATGAGGTATATTGTTTAGCATTCTCTTCCAAGTTTCTCTAGACATTTCTTCTCTAGATATAGAACCTGATTTTAAAGTAGGTGAGGCCAGTATTATTTGTGAACTACCTGTTACGTTAACAGATGCAGGTGTTCCTGTTGCAAAGCCTGTTACGATAGCGCCTGTGACTATAGGTACGGCTGCATTGGTTCCAATTGTGCCTGTTAGTATTACGCTTTTATTATCATCGTCTTTAACTTTAACTTCGACAGCGCCATCTGCTACAGGACCTATCTGTTGAGTTGATTGGCCTGTTGTCCAAGAATATGTGTATGGAGGTTTTCCAGAATGGTGAACTACTTTTGCAAAACCATCGTTTAAACCAGCATTAGATTCGTTTGTTATTATTAGCTGTGCACTTATATTGTTATTCTCCATAGAATAATTTGCTTCAGCATCTGTACCTAGTGCGTATTCCCAAAGATCATTAAAATGGAAGCCTTGAAAAGATTCCCAGCCAAATGATGCTAATACATTATATATAACATCTTTTGATATACCATCATAAAGAGGATTTTCTCTACTGTTTATATCTGACGAATGTGAAAGATAAGTCCATACTTCATCGAAGTGATGGCCGGTCATATTTACAAATGTAATATAATTCTGATTGTCTTCATCTTCTCTTATGTGAAACGGTATTGTATTTTCTAAGTTGTGTTCGTTGATTACGACATCATATTCTAAAGCTACGTTTGATTGAGATGTGAACCAAGCAACTCCTTCAGTTGAATCTACTGTCGCTATACCATAAGGTAAGCTATCTGTTGTCTTAGGCCAAGTTGTATCAGGGTATACACCTAGCGAGTTTGAAACATATGAAGAAGTTTCATAGTATAGATAATTTTCATATCCATCAAATCCATTCTTTATGTCTTCAATCTTAGATTCCCACTCTGTTTCATTTGCTTTTGTTATAACAGATTTACTGTATTCAGGTATTGAATCTATTGTTGCAAGTGATGAGCTGTACGCTTCTAAAAGTCTAAGCTTATATTTAAAGTTTTCTAATCTTTCTTTTGCTGAACTAAAATGTACAAATTGATTATAGTTTCTATAATCTACATTTAGTTGGGCTTGAGAGTCTGACCCTGAAACATATTTATTCAATAGCTTCTGTCTGTTGTCTTTGTTATAGCCTAGAACAGAATCCCAAGTTTCAAATGTCGAAGGTGTTATAGATTTCTTTATTTTTAATTCGAAGTTTGGTCCTGGTATAAATCTTCCGACACCTTCTGCTTCTGCTGGTACAAGCTTTATTCGATAGAATGCTGTCGCAGCCATTTCTTTTACTACCCAAAGCTTGTCCTTAACTTCTATGTTTCTTTCTAATGGTTCATATAATTTAAACATTATACCACCATCAGAATCTTTTCTCCAACCTGTCACAAGAGCTTGGTAGTTATCACCGAAGTTTAAAAGTAAATCTTCAAAGCAATCGTGAGTGTTACTACCTCTGTCGAATAAAAAACTTCTAATATCGCTTAAAAAATCTTTTTCTAAAGATGTTGTACCTACCCTAATCTCAGTTCTAGAAGACGAAATTTCTTTTACATATAATCCGTCAATGTGTCCTTCATGACTTATTATGTTTCTAAAAAAATTATATTGTAAGTTATATCTACCTGATCTAAATCCAAATTGTCTTACATCATTGTGCACATCCAATTCAGCATGTGGTTCAGTGTTTAAATTCTTAGATGGATTAAAAGTATTTAATGTAAATGATTCAAGTTCGTGGTTCGAAGCAATGAGTCTATCTACACTGTACATGTGTAATTCAACTACGTCTTCAGGTTCTGATCCAAATTTTGTATATAAAACCTTAGAAGGTATAGTCTGTAAATCTTTATCAATGTATCTAGATAATCTCATTATATTCTGTATCCCATGTCGTTATTTAAAGTTCCTGGCTCATCTGCATCTTCCCATGTATCTCCTCTTGCTGGACCTCGTGATTCGTTAGAGTATGGAGTGTTGTCGTCTTCATTATACCACATGTCATTTGATTCTTGATAATATATGCTATGCCAATCTTCGTCTACAAAATTATAGACTTGCTTGTTATCAGTAGGAGTTATCTTTTCATCATGCTCATCAGATGCGTCGTTAGCAATCCATTCGAATTGATTTGTAAGTATTTCTGATACTTCTCCACCAGGTGACTCTACCTCTATTCTTACTTCTCTTACTTCTCCTGGTCTTTCAACTTCTAAATCAATAGGGAAGCTTAAATTCTTTCCATATTTATTTTCAACAACACAAGTAAATGTACCTGTATGTTCTCTTTGTACATTTTCTATTGACAACATTCTGCTTGTACCTACAACTTTATCAAGATCTTTTTTCTCGTAATTAGTATCACCTGCAGACCACAACCACTTGTAAGTTATACCTGCTCTGTCCTCTTCCTCCATCTCATCGTCGATCCAATTAAAAGCATCAACTACTACTATGAAGTGATGGTTTGCTCGTATTGTAAACTTGAACGAATTAGGATCTTTTCCTCTACCCATTAAATCCATTACGTGAGCACGTCCATGATCTGTCATTCCTAACTTCTGTAGTTTACCTCCTTCCATTGTACGGTATATGTTTGCTACATCGAACTGATCAAGTGTTGGAGCAATTTGAGGTCGTTCTAAATGCTTGACATCAAGATCTTCAAATTCTGTTATCAAAATCTCACGAGCTGATGAGCCATTAAGACAGAGTCTGCCTAAAGGTATGTAGAATTTTTCTTTATCCCAATTGTTCTTATTGTTTTCATCTGATATTATTGTTGTACCTGCGTTGTATAATTCATTTAACTTTAGTTCAGAATCAAAGCTTATAGGTTCGCTATTTATATCATATGTATTATCAGTCTGTAGTTCGATGTTTGAGTATATATCAGTATATAGATCTACTGGTCTATCTTTTACAATCTCTTCTACTTTTAAGTTTCCTATCTCATCAGTAAGTCTTGTAGATTGTATCTTAAGCTTTCGCTTATTTCTCCACTTACCTGAATATCCTTTTTGAATCTTGCCTAGACGAGTATTATTGCTACGCATTTTTCTACCAGGAATTCTAGTTGTTGCAACTGGTACAGTATTTGATCGACCAGTTATCCCTGATCGTCTGCCTGGTACTCTGCTAGATCTTGCCATAATTATCTCACCACCTTAAATGTATCTTTAATATCATAATATGTATAATCTATTGATGATGTTGTTGGTCTATATCTTAATTGTATTTTATAATATCGCTCTTCGAATAAGCTATCTGAATATATGTCAAAGAAATTACCTATTGTTGCATTACATGATATGTTAGTATATACTGCATCATAAGGTATTACTGTTTCGTTTGTTTTGCAGTCTATAATAGAATAACATACTCTATCTCCTAGAACGTGTTTTATGTCAAGCTCTGCTGATGTAGTACCATAGGTTTTAACAGGGTATTTTTCTCTACCATTTATATTGAATCTTATTTTACTTCCTCGTTTATAAGTACCTCCGTTGTTTTTAAGATAGAAAAATACTGCTCCAGTATCTTGCACATTCAATGCTGTCAGGCCTGATGTGTCCCAGTATTTATCATCCCAACATATTTCCAATCGTGGAGGATATATTGTATGAGTGTTCCTAGAAAAGAATTTGTGAGATCCAAATATAGTAGGGCCGGTTTCATTAGAAGCTGTAAGTGCTGCTATCATTCCATAATTAGGAAAGTGAGATGAACTCCATGCAGCTACTATGTCTGTAACGTTTGCTCTAAAATCTTGTGATTCGTTTGTTGGGTAGTTGTATGTAGATGACGAATCAACGTACCAAGTTCCACCACCATTGAATGCTTGTCCGCCATTACCGTTTGACCCTGCATTGAACGAACCTGTCTTCCAAGGACTTCCCGAACCTCCATCTCCAAATCTGTTTGTCCAACTTGAACCATCTGTTGTTACTGGCTTGTTGTTTTCTCTACCTTTACCTTCTACCCATGATTGTGATATCGCGGCTATTGTAAATGTCGGTGTAGCGGAAGGTTGTATTACCTCTGTTGCGTATAGATTTAGATATGCTGATGATGACGCCCAATTGAATTCAGCGCCTGCATTTAATTTTGCAAAATCTATATTGAATTGAGTTAGCACTCTTGATATATAAGTTCCAGCAGTGTTTGATGATGATACTATCTTACTTATTTCTAGTATCTCGTCTATACCTGTATTTCTATATTTTATAATATCAGCTGTTGCAGAAACAGAATTACCTTCATATAATGTTGTGTCTTGGTTTGTATATATACTATATATCATTTTAGTATCCCACGATTCTAGCTTTTAAATCTTTGTTAGGATATTTTACTTCGAATATAGAAGGATCCATAGATGGATATACAACCGCGTGTTTTGTAGCGGTTTTTATATCGTATATGTTTCCACTATATCCTAAATTTTCATCCCAGTTATTAAAGATTCGTAAATTTTTAATTGTTTGAACACCTTCAACCTTGTCTAACTCTACAGCAATTTTAGGAAGTATTATAGGTTCGTTTATTGACCAGTTATCTATATCAAATATACATTTAAGTTTATCTAACACTCTTAATATAACTTCTTTATTTTGATATCCAGGTCTTGGCATAATCTCTACATCACAACCTATATTTATTATGTGTGCAGTTTTTATATTTATTGCATCTGTTAACATTCTATAGTTAGAAAGATAAGTTTGCAAATTCTGCTTCGCCATTTGTGTTGGCTCCATACAGTTCTTGCTATCATCATAAGTAAGACAATATAAATTTATTGCAAGTGGATTCTTTATTTCATTTGTTCCAACTGACTGAATCCAATACTGCTCATCTTTATCTAGATATGCTTTGGCTATCGAACCATATTTCTGTGGCATTGCATAAGTACGTGCAATATAATCTTCTCTTGTTACAGCTCTGTTTTGTGATGCGTAATGAGCAAGTGCGTTATATCTTATTTCTTCAATTGTCTCTTCACTTCTACCACCTACTGCTGGTTCTAGATTTATAACGGCTAGTGATTTCTTTACAACTGTTAACTGTCCTGCGTTTAAACCATCCTCATCTAAATACACTGTTGATTCTGTTATTCCTGTAATTTTTCTTGCACCTACATTAGATTGTAAACCTCCGCCTGAAAGATATCTGACGGTTAATGTTTCGTCTGCCGGTGCTTGTCCGTATGCTCGTGTAAACATTGTGTTGACAGGATCAAATGCTATATCAATGAATGCAGTTCCATTCATATAATTTGATGATGTATTACCATAAGGAAGAGAGCTTCCTATATTTTCTGGATTTGGTACGATTACTTCGTCTGGTTGGCTAGATATACCAGCTCCAAACCAAAGTTGCGTGTGGTTGTTTTCATCAATGTGTGTAGTAAATCTTCTAGCAGTTCTTCTAAGTTTTAATATATAAGGAGCATCGTAATTGTATTGCGACATCTCAGGATCTGCTGCCCAATTGTTAATTACATCTTCGAATATATTGTCTTGAGCTAAATAAGGTACTTCATACCATTTGTTTCCTGCTTCGTCTTTAACATCTAAGATAGTTATAACTTTGTCGTTGTTTACTTTAATTCGTTTATATTTTTCTGGATCTCCAAATGTGAATGCTTGAGTTTTAACTTCGCCAGCTACTGCCTGGACTTCTTTCTTTAAAAGGTAGTATTCAGGATTTCCGTATGTATCATCAACTTTATATATAGTTGTTTCTCTAGGACTTTTTTGAGTGTCAACTCTAAAGTCTACAGGTTCTTGTGTCATAAACACGATGTTGTTATCAGTCTTTACTTCCATTCCTGCAGATACTTGAAGAGCATAGCTATAGTCAGGTTCTGATGTGTCAGCAGATACAGGTACTACTTGATATACACATATTGTAACGATAGAAGGTACTGTAGGTTTTGTTTTATATCCTAAGGCTCTTGCTAAATCTATTACGTTGCTTCTTTCTTCAGCATGTATTATCAAACTTTCTTTCATTTGATTATCTACATAGTAAGACAGCACATCACCTACATACGATGCCATTTCTATAAACATCATACCAGGTGATGATTCATTAAAGTCATTGTATATATCTGGGAAGTAATTTTTTGCGTAGTTAACTAAATTTTGTCTAAAGCCACTAAAATCTTTATTAAGATATTTTAGGTCTCTTACTTCTTTTTTATCTAAATTACAATCGTTTGCCATTATAAGTTCCCTATGTTGTTTAACGTTATCATTTCTTTATTTATTGTATCATTGTATAACGCAAACCATATTTGTATGTTAACTCTATTTTCATCAGGCTGAGGTTGAGCTATATTAACTTCAAGTAAATTAACGTACTGAAGCCATATATCAACTTGCTTAGTTATGTTACTTTTTATCTGATCAATTATAGAAGGTGTTATATTGTTGAAAAGTAATTTATAAATATCGCATCCAAATTCGGGATGCATTACTCTTTCACCTTTATTTGTCAAAACAAGATTTCTCATGTTTGACTTTGTTTGTTGTAGTGTTGTATAAGATAAAGCAAAGTCTCCGTTAACTTTTCCTGCTTTTGAATGTAAACCTTGACTGTCTACTAGACTTGATGGACCTACTCCAGATGCTGAATCTACAACATCATATTTTACTGCAGCTTGCGCATCATTGGTTAAGGGAAGAGTTAAGCCAATGGCAACATCCGGTTCAAAATCTAATGGATTATATTGAAACTCTTCTCTTTTCTTCATTACTTATTAAATCTTTTTACTAATTCTGAATAATCTCTTGTCAATGCTTTGCTAACTGATTGTTCTAGATTACTTACATCAACTGGGTTATTGTTTATATCCACCTGTGGTGTCGCTCCTTGCATTTGTGTAAATCTATTTCTTATATCACCTTGTGATATCTCTGGCCATTCTTCGTTATCAGCCATTGTACTATTTAAAACTTCGTTCAACATTGTATTGCTAGTATATTGTCTTTCTTTATTTACTTTATTTCTTCTAGGTGGTTTTTTACTACTACCTTCCATTAAAGTTAACGCTTCGTTTATTTCGTTTTTAACTACGCTTTTAATCTCACGTTTTACAACCTCTCTGATAATTTTTATCAAATCTTTCTTTGTCATGTGTACACTCCTTTGCTTTATATATAAATATCATAATACTAACTTTTTTACATCCACATTAGCATAGGACCGTTAGGTAAGTAAAAAGCCTGTCCTTGCATAAACCAACTGTTGACTATGTTTCCACATCCCATGAGCCAAGGAAGGTTTGTTGGTGAATTCATACCCATACCATCAATACTTTCAAAAGCAGGTCCGGGTCCTGGTGGTGGAGTAAGCGCTGCTATAGGTAAAGCTCCTGGAATATAT
>JGI24006J15134_10001384_pt1 | contig 13849 bp, 4 predicted proteins | sample LinPmetageLP53_FD_15134 | JGI IMG/M metagenome (IMG submission 15134) | reverse complement strand
GACCATTTATTAAAATTTAATTTTATGACAAAGAAATCAAAGGGTTTAGGAGACTCAATAGAAAAAATTACAAAAGCAACGGGAATAAAAAAGGTTGTAGATACTGTCAGCAAGGTTGTGAAGAAAGATTGTGGATGTGGGTCAAGAAAAGACACCTTAAATAGATTATTCCCTTATAATAAATAAAAAGAAATTATGGTAAATATAGATGACGTATATCAAAAGGTTTTAGTCCTCGCTAATAAAGAGCAGAGGGGCTATATAACTCCACAAGAGTTTAATTTATTTGCCAATCAAGCACAAAAAGAAATATTCGAGCAGTATTTTTATGATTTAAATCAATTTTCTAGAATTCATGGTGACTCTGGAGAGTACAGTGATACCGTACATAACATAAACGAGAAAATAGCTATTTTTGAAAGATCAGGTGGTTTTACCGGTGGTAGTTTTGACGGTGTTGGAAATGATTTATATAGATTAGGTACCGTAATATATAACCACGACACTCTTGGTAATATTGAGGTTGAAGAAGTACAACAAAATGAAATTTTATATATAAATGCCTCACCACTAACAAAACCAACGTTAAATAAACCAGTATACGTTAGAACAGGCAACGCTGTTATCTCGGTGTTTCCAAACACCATAACTGATGTTAATTGTACCTACGTTCAAGCGCCAGCAGCTCCAGAGTGGGGATATTTTGTGGTGGGTAACAAAGCCCTTCACGATAGTTCACTTACTAAAACAACTCATTTTCAATTACATCAATCAGAAGAATCTGAGTTAGTTTATAAAATATTAAAACTAGCAGGTGTATCTATGAAAAAAGACGATATTATGAGAGCTGGACAAGGTATGGAATTATCACAAGTTCAACAAGAAAAACAATAAATAAATGGGATTACTAGATACAACGCAGCAAGCATATTATGATGGAAATGATTTTGGTAATTATCAGTTTACGTCTTTAGATGATATAATAAATCAATTTATGGTTGCTTATGTGGGCGAAGACAAGATAATATCTAAGATAAAAAGAGTTGACGTAGCTTTTCATGCTCAAAGAGCTTTAGCAGAATTATCCTTTGATACATTTAAATCCTGCAAAGCACAGGAGATTACGGTGCCAGCAACACTTCAAATGATACTCCCACAAGATTACGTCAACTATACTAAGGTTAGTTGGGTTGATTCCGCTGGTATAAAACACTTAATGTACCCGACAAGTAAAACTTCAAACCCATCACCACCTATATTACAAGATTCTGATGGAGACTTTATATCACAATCAATAACTGCTGTTGGGGCTTTAGTCTCTGGATCAGCAGACGTTGTTTTAGATACCGAATATAAAAACATTGAAGTTGGCATGATGATTAATGGCCCGTACATACCGGCGGGAACTTTTGTTAAAGCAGTTTCTAATGCAAGTAGTATAACTACAATTACTATGTACAATGGTGACGATACTCTTGCTACTGCAGTTAGCGCTATAACTCCTTTAATTCCTGGAACTACCACGGATATAAGTAACACTGGAACAACCTTAACGTTTTCAACACCGGATGATTCTTTAATATATTCTGAGGACATGTCACATATAGTTGAAAATTTATCTTGGGGTATCGGTGATACCACTTTTAATTTCAAGATAACAGGTACTGCTTCAGAACTAACTAATATAAAAATTGGTATGCTAGTTTCTCATGATAATTTTCCCATAGGAACTACAGTGACAAATGTTCACGATACAACTATTGTTGTTAGCAGTATACCAGACAATACAGTCGCGGTAACTGGAAGTGAAATTACATTTATATCTACAGATTTGCAAGATTCAACTACTTGGTCAAACTATAAATCTTCAACTCCTTCTGAAAATAATAACGACGATTACGAAGATGATACTTATTGGCCAATGAACGGTGAAAGATACGGATTAGACCCTCANCACGCTCAAGCGAATGGTTCTTTTTATATAGACTGTCAGTCAGGAAAAATACATTTTAGTTCTAATATTAGTGGAAAAACTGTGATCTTAGATTACATAAGCGATAGTCTTGGAACAGATGGGGAAATGCAAGTTCATAAGTTTGCTGAAGAAGCAATGTACAAATGGATTGCTTACGCTATATTATCTACAAGAGCTAATACTCAAGAGTATATAGTTAGAAGATTTAAAAAAGAAAGATTTGCGGCAATTAGATCTGCAAAATTAAGATTATCTAATATTAAGTTAGAAGAGATTACTCAAGTTTTGAGAGGTAAGTCGAAACAAATAAAACACTAGTACATGCCAGATATTAAGAATCAGTTTACCGGTGGTAAAATGAACAAAGATCTTGACGAAAGACTTGTTCCCAAAGGTGAATACAGAGACGCAATGAATATACAGGTTTCAACTTCAGAAGGATCTGATGTTGGTACCGTTCAAAATATATTGGGTAACAAGTTGGTTGACGCGTTAAGCTACTTAAGTGCAAACTCTACTTGTGTAGGTGCTGTTGCTGATGAGAAAGACGATGCTCTTTATTGGTTTGTTACCAACGTGCCTAGTTGGTACGTTCCTATAGCATCGGTTATAGACCCTACTTTTCACTCTGGCTCTTTTCAAGGAGTGCAGCAAAGTTATAAAGATATGATACTCCAGCTTAAGAATGGGTTTATTATACCTGTTTTTGTTGCTATGAGGCAAGATGTTGCCTATAGTATCTACCAGGTTGGCACTAATATAAGTTGGGACTCAACTGCCGGCACTATAACGTTGCCTTCAAGCCTTAGTGTTACAGATTTAGAAGTTGGTATGGTTTTATATGGTGACTCTGATACTCAGCAGCAATCGTATACTGGTATGAGTGTAGGTAGTATAAACGTGGGAACTAACACCATTACTATAAACGGTGATATAACTTGGTTGGATTCAGTGGTGAGTCAACAAGATCAGATTGGGACAAAGTTATTTTTCTCTCTTTTAACTGACTCTGAACAGGCAACTATACTTGGTTTTAAGACCGATAACATGATCACTGGTATAAATATCATAGATGATATGTTATTTTGGACAGACGGTTACTCTGAACCTAAAAAAATAAATATAACACGTAGTATTGCAGGGACAAGTGTAGATGGACTACAACACACTTCGCTAATAAATACAGCAGCAAGCCTTACGGGGAAAATTAGAGAAGAGCATATAACAGTAATACGTAAAACACCAAAAGGTGCTTTACAACTAGAACTTAGTGATGGAAGAGACCCTCTATTAAGCTACACCGGTAAAACACAAGTGGCAATAGATCAAACACCACCCATCACATCTATAATAACCTCTTCAAATCTTTCTGCGCTATACGATTTTTCTACCCTAAGTATTGGGGATATTATTTCGTTTACTGTTGATGCCAATATAGATAGCAGTGGAAATATGGATTTTCAGTGGGACGCAGGTGGGTTTCTGCTACTAAAAGAATTCAACTCTGATGGTAGTTACCCCGCTTCACCTCTAGCTAACTGGACTATAAGAGGATTGATAACAAATTGGCCCAACAATAACTTTAATTCGAACAGTGGTACTGTTAAAGTAGAGATTGAAGTTGTTGGTTTAAACGGAACTCCTTCCGACCCACCCTCGGGTCAAAATGATCCCTTATTTTATGTAGTCGATTACGAAGATACTGATCCCGTTATATTTGAAGATAAATTACCAAGATTTTCTTATAGATACGAGTATCAAGACGGAGAATATTCTACTTTCGCACCGTGGTCTGAGGTAGCGTTTATACCTAAACCCTTTAATTACGATCCAAAAAGAGGATGGAATACGGGTATGCTTAATAACTTAAAATCTATAAAAGCCAAAGGCTTCATCCCGGGGACATGGAACAATCTAGCAGAGCATGACGTTGTAAAAGTAGACATACTTTACAAGGAAGATATTTCTCCTAACATATATCTTGTTGAGACTATTAGCCCCTTAGATGTGTCTCCAAGTTGGCAAAATGATGAATATGAGATTAAATCAGAGACGATAAAAAACGTAATCTCTTCTAATCAACTACTTAGATCCTGGGACAACGTTCCCAAAAAAGCGTTAGCACAGGATATTAGCGGCAATAGAATTGTGTATGCTAATTACGAGCAAGGCTACGATCTAGGTCTTGGTTATAAGCCTGACTTTAAAAATAGTTTAGTTGCTTGGGGTTCACCGCAATCTGGAGTTCCCAAGAAATCTATTAAATCTTTAAGAGATTATAAACTTGGTGTTGTTTTTACTGATAGGTATGGTAGAGAAACTCCAGTTTTAATTAATGAATCTGGTGGGTTTAAAGTGCAAAAAATGAATTCTATTAACGCAAATAGATTGAAAGTTGGATTAAAAGGTGATCCTCCTGTAGACATGGCTTGGTATAGATTTTATATAAAAGAAACATCCACCGAATACTATAACTTAGCTATGGATCGTTGGTATAAAGCGGAGGATGGTAATATATGGTTAGCTTTTCCTTCTTCCGATAGAAACAAAATGGATTTAGATACTTTTTTGTATTTCAAAAGAGGAGCCAAGAATGATGATGGAGTTTTAGAAAACTCTACAAAGTACAAGGTTTTAGCTATAGAAAATGAAGCTCCTGAGTTTATTAAAACTAGAAAAGTACGTATAGGAACTGTTGGGCATTACGCGGGTTCAACGCAGCTCTTTGGAGATAGTACAGATGGTCTTCTTGACGCCCCAATGGTAAGTGGAATATCTTTTGCAATGAACTTTAGTGCTGGATTTGGTGGTACTAGTTTATCTAGAATGGAAGACATTAAAGAAGATATATATGTTCAGTTTGTAAGCTCGGGTGATTCCTCCGAACAATATAAGATTTCTGAAATAACCTCCGATAGAGACGAGACGTCAGTAGCACTAAGTAACGAACCGGAAAATTACTATGTAACTCTTACTACAAATCTTAAAGATAATATAAACTTTATATACGATAACTCCAACGCTCCGTCAAAAATAAAAGATGATGTAAAAGTTGTATTTACAAAAGCTATTGTAGAAAACAAACCACAATTTGATGGTAGATTTTTTGCTAAAATTGAAAACGATGGTAAAATCAAAACACAAATAACTGACGATTCGCTTGGAGTGAATTATATAGAAAAAGCATTCAAAACAGTTTATCTTTTAGAACACGATAACACCTTAAAAGCCGTGTCTGCGGCAGCTGTTTCGACTCCAGACGGCAATTATATCGATCATGATTATAGTGGAGAGGTTAGCGATACTACTTATAGTGGGTATAATAATTTTAATGGAAGTAATTGGAATCATCTTGCAGCTAGAGAATCTTATTTTCAAGATGCAGATGACTTAACGACCGACTTCACGGATGGGATAAGCGCTGGTAGACTTGTGAGTCGCTTTAACCGCATTGATAATGACGCTTCTAAAGGGGTATGGTTTATTGATAGATCAACAAAAAAATATTCTATTCCTACCTCTGGATCTGATGATGACACATTGATGTGGCCCGATAACAATAATATGAACCATGTTAGTCCACAATGCAATTTGGTCGGGTCTGCGGCATTTGGTGGGTGTGGTAGTTCTATATGGAATGTAAATGATAAAATTGGTAGTGGCGTTGTGTCTAACTCGGGTAGCTCGTCTATTTCACTAGGATTTGGAGGTATACAACATATAAGTGGTTGGAGTGGTTATTACAGCAGTGGTGGTGGTAGTAAGTATTTTGACAACCCTAAAGATAATTATTTTGGTATTGGTACCACTAATAGTAATTGGGATGATTCTATAACCACTGAATTTGTTGCTTCGCTAGGGGCTGGTTTTAGTTTTAAATGGAGAGAAGACCCAACGGAAACAGTATACAAAGTTGAAGGCCAAACCACATACTCAAGGGATTTAAGGTTTGCAAGGCATGACGATGGATTTACTAACCACACGACCGATCTTATTGGGGCTATATCGTCTTACACTAAAACTTGGGATATAACGGTAACTCCACCTATGGTTGGTTGGAACCCAGCAGCTCCCACTGGCACGGTAAGTGGTCAGGGAGAAATGCTTAATGGTTTAATTTTAGGTGATGGTGTGTTTTATGTTTTTGTTACTAGTGTAGATGCTCTTGTGAATGCTACAGAAATAGTGCTTGGCTTGGCTGATGATATCAGCGCAATAAAGCCTGGTATGTCAGTTGGAATTCACGCTAATATCCCTAATCTTTCAAAGGTTATTGCTGTTGACTATGCCCAGAAAAAAGTTACTATAGATTTAGGTGTGATAACGGGTACTATTAGTAGTGGTACAAGTCTTTCTTTTGGTTATACAATAAGGGTAGTTGAAGCACATATATATGGCGGGAATTCAACGACGGATCCAAGGGATAATTATATAGTAGTTGATAATATTGAGACAGAGTGTAGCAACGGTAACTCTTTAAAACCAACGTACAATCTTCACAAGGGAATGATACTTGACTCATATAATTTAGATACTCTACCGTGTTCATCTGTAGCATGCGAACCTATTTCACGTATAATTATAGAAAGTATAGAACCACATGTTAATGGGTACAAGATTAAACTCGCTGGATATAACGCTCCGATGAATTATTATCAATCTAGTGGAACTATTGCTGATGATTTTGTTTTGGATGAAAGGCTGCTTTTCAAACAAGTGTCCATGAATGGAGCAAGTAACTTTACAGAGTTCAATACTAATACAAGTCAAGTAAACACACCTGTAGCTAATGGTAATGCAGTTGGGATGATAGGTGCCGTTGGTTATGATATGGTAATGGTGGAACCTGTTGATGAGTATGGTGACGGAGGAAACTTACCACCAAACCCTTTCGTTTGGGAAACAGAACCTAAGGAAAATACTGATTTAGATATTTACCATGAAATAAGCGAGAACAACCCAATAACCCTAAATAACGAAACTATTAACACGGCCATACCAATTGGTTCGACAATAAAGTGTCCAGGAGGTGAGGGTGGAGTATGGGATAATGTAACGGTTGTTAACAACAATTTTGGTATTGGTAATGAAATAGAGATTTCAGAATATATTTGGATTGGACCTGCTGGATACATCTTTAGTGGCTATACTTACCCGCTAGAAGTTGGTAGTATTTTAAGAATAACAAAACCTAACGGGGTGCAATTTAGCGTAGAGGTGAGTGAAATTATTGAAAGCCCAGTTTTGAACACTATATCAAACCGTTTTAAACTAACACCATCACTGTATAATAGTAATTATTTTTTAGGTTGGCATAATTGCTATTCTTTTGGAAACGGAGTTGAATCCAATAGAATTAAAGATACGTTTAACTCACCGTTTATATCAAACGGAGTAAAAGTGTCTACCACTTTAGATCAAGAATATAAAAAAGAACATAGAAAATATGGATTAATATATTCCGGATTATACAACTCTACGAGTGGTGTTAACAATCTAAATCAATTTATTGCTGCTGAAAAAATTACAAAAGATATAAACCCTATTTACGGTAGTATACAAAAAATATATGCTGGATGGGGTCAAGGTGGAGATTTGGTAGCACTTTGTGAAGATAGAGTGCTTAAAATATTAGCAAACAAAGACGCTTTGTTTAATGCTGATGGTAATAGCAACGTAACTTCAACAAACAGCGTATTAGGTCAAGCTATACCTTATTCAGGTGAATATGGCATATCTAAAAATCCAGAATCATTTGCATCGGAAGCCTATAGAATTTACTTCACAGATAAAGTTAGAGGTACTGTTATGAGGTTGTCTATGGACGGATTAACTCCTATATCGAATCACGGTATGAAAGATTGGTTTAAAGATAATCTAAAATTAAATAATACTATACTTGGTAGTTACGACGACAAGAAAGACGAGTACAATGTTACGTTACAACAAACTGACGACGCAAGTCGTAACAATAATCCAGTAACTGTTTCATTTAAAGAAGATGTAAAAGGCTGGGTTAGTTTCAAATCTTTTACCTCTGAAAATGCTATTAGTTGTGCAAACGAATATTACACGTTTAAAAACGCTAATATATGGAAACATCATGATGAGTCAGTTCCTAGAAACACTTTTCACAATGAAGGACAATCTAACTCTACTCTTAACGTTATTCTAAATGACTTACCAGGAAGTGTTAAATCTTTTAACACTATAAATTATGAGGGTAGCCAATCAAGAGTTGTGCCTAATCTTCAAGATAATCAATATTACAACTTAGCGTTAAAACCAGGTTGGTATGTTGATTCTATATTTACAAATAAAGAATCTGGAAGTTTAGAAGAGTTTATAGAAAAAGAAGGGAAATGGTTTAATTATATAAAAGGTAAAGAAATACAGCACTCTGGTAGTAATATAATAGTAAATCCAGATGGTAGTTCTTCTTTTGATCAAGCTAGTTTTGCTATTCAAGGGCTTGGAATATTGGGTGGAGACGCTACGGGTGGTCTTGTTTATGGGTGTACGGATCCTGTAGCATTTAATTACAACCCTAGTGCAACAACAGATGATGGTTCATGTGAGCCTGTATCTTATGGATGTTTAGAGGCTACAGCTGATAACACTTGTAATAACAATTGTAACACTGAAGACGGAAGTTGTATTTGGAGTGGTTGTTGTTGTATAGGTCAATTTTTTCCAAATGGATGTACCAACACAGATCTATTTACAGAAGCGAATGCTTATGACGCTATATGGAATACGCAATATGGTGTTATAAATTGTGATTATTCATGCATAGCTGTTACTTCTGGATGTACAGATGCTACAGCGTTTAATTACGATTCATNAGCAAATGTTGATGATGGTAGTTGTATTGCGGTANATGAAGGATGTATGGAACCAACGGCTAACGAAAATTACGATTCTTTAGCAAACACTGAAGATGGAACTTGTATATGGCGCGGATGTACCGATAGCACTACCCCGGCTAATAATTACCTGTGGGAAGGATCTACTGTAAACAGTTTAGCTACAAGCCAAGGTTGGAATACTGCTACGCTGGTTGCTGGAGGAAATGCTACTGGCTATTTTCCTGTAAGCTCTGTTCACGGAATGCTAGATACTAACAGCACTATATGTACTTACGATGAAGGCTGTACGGATGCATTTGCTGATAACGCTAGTCCTGGCGCAACTGTAGATGATGGTTCATGTGTACTTATTGCGCTGAGTGGGCGGATGGTGAACTTTACGGTACAGTGCAAGGGTATAGTACCGGTAACAATAGCTACGGTGTCACTATAACTAACGAAACATATCAAGGTTATAATGATGGAACAATTGAAATTAGCATACCTAGTGGCACTTTTCCAGCAGATTTCGCGTCAATATTTTTGTACGGAGATTATAACGGTCCTGCAAGTAATAGTTCTGGCCCTTATTACCCTATAAACACAGGAGTTACTACCGCTGTCTACACGGGTGTTCCACCAGGGGATTATTACTTTTATGCAACACAAGGATCAGCCGCTATGGTTGGTGATCAAGCCACTCCTTGTTTTTTTAATTCTTATGCTAGTGGTATGGGGGTTTATCAAATGACTGTGACGCCAGGTCCTAATCCAAACGGTTGTACGGATTCTACCGCATGTAATTATAATGCAATAGCAATTGTTGATGATGGTTCTTGCGTTTATGCTGGTTGTGGTGATCCACAAGCTACAAATTTTGGCAATGTTGGCTATCAAGAAGGTTGTGGTTGTACCGCTGCAGACGCCAGTTGCTGTACTTACACTCCTCAACCAATACAAGGCTGTACAGATCCTACAGCTTGTAACTATGATATAACTGCTACTTCTAATGACGGTAGTTGTAATTACACTTCATGCGCGGGATGTTTAGATGATCGACAAAATAATGCTCAAACTGGCATTGCCGCTTCAAACTACGACTCTACAAAAACAATACACGATCAAAGTCAATGTACGTATAACTACAACATGTCCACAGATCTTTCTGGACCACTTGCTGGCAACGACTTTATTGGTAACAGTTCAACCTCTCCAAATTGGACTGATGAATTAGTTGGTTCAGGTGCTTCTGGTGCAACAAAAGTCAGTGCGGTGTTTGACGTTAGTAACGCGCCACCAATACGATTCCCAGGATATAACGCTGGAGGTGTGTACTCTCCCACTCAGACTAGTATTAGAGAAACTCAATTTTCTTGGAATATGCCTGGTTACACTTCGGATTGGTCAAGTGGAGTCGCGGGTGACATAACAACATATTACGGTTTTTCTGCAAACTCTGTAAATTCACCTATTATTGAATGGTCATATAGTAATGACAATGGAGCTACTTGGCTTGATGGACCAGCTAACTACGTGTATGGTAACGAAGTTAGGTTAGTCAAGTTTTATATAGAGACAAGTGTTGACGAATCTTCTGGACTTCTTGATTGGGGTACATATCCTTACGGTTATAATGGAAAGATTTACCAAAATGCTAAATTTGGATTTACTGATGTTTTTTTGAATAGTATTCCTTATGCTTTGACTGATGATGTTAGTAGTGGATTTAGTAATGGCCACAAGATTGAAGAATCTGAGAGTGTAACCATTATAACAGGATGTACTCAGGCTGGATATTGTAATACTAGTGGAACGTATGGCTTCACAAGTAATGCAAATTGGCCGACAAATGTTTCAGATAATCCTTGTGGTGGAACTCCTGGTTGTAATCTTCCAGCTGCTTGTAACTACAACCCTAACGCTGACTGTAACGATAATTCGTGTTCAACACCGATAGTCATGCATTTCTATACTGGAAATAGTACCTGTCAATCCCCATCATCCCCGCCTTGCGAGAATTGCTACTCAACTAGTAATTGCGCAGGTAACTACAACTCTTGCCATGGGACTCTTTACAACAGCCAAACCGCTTGCCAAATCGCTAATATGTCTGGTTGTACTACTTCTACCGCATGTAACTACGATGATTGCGCTGTGGTTGATGATGGTAGTTGTATAGTTCCTATAAACGATTATTATGAAAATTACAATATAGGAAATGCGGGTTGTACAGCTTGTAATTTAGGTTCTACATGCGGCACGCTTCCACAATGTGCTGCTACAGGTAACGTTAGTCTTGGTGGATACACTTGGAGTGAAGCCGCTTGTAATCTTGCAACTGGTAGTAACTAAAATATTAATAAATTATGCCTATACAAAACACAATATTAAACTTTCCAAATGTAAATATATCAGCGCAAGTAGGGGATATAATTTATTACACTACTTTTAACGGTAATTCTCAAGGTGGTTTTAATCAATCTGGATTGGCTAATACTATTTTGTTAGGACCAATACTAAGTATAACTACACTTGGAGATGGAACGGTTGATATAACAGTGGAGTATAATGACACGTTAACATCTCCCCCAACTCAAGGTGATTTTATCTCATTCGCAAAAGATAAAAAAATAAACACCTCTAGTTTGTTAGGTTATTATGCTAGTATAAACTTTGTTAATAATTCTACGGACAAAATAGAGTTATTTAGTGTTGGATCAGAGGTTGTAGAAAGTAGTAAATAAATAAAATAAGATAAAATATGTCATACCACAACGGTTCATCAAGCTCTTCAAGCTCTTCAAGGTCATCAAGTTCTTCAAGATCATCTTCTAACGCTAGGCAGCAAACTGGAGGTGCTCAACGTCAACCCACAGGCGTGCGGCGTCAACCTGCAGCTGCACCTCCTGGATATCACTATATGCCAGACGGTAGTTTAATGGCTGATGGTGAAATGACTAGTATGCAAAGTTCGTATCCAACAAGTAGTGCGCTTCCAATGAGTAGTGTAGGCCCACAAGGCTGCATGGCGCAGTGCGCTTCGGTTCACATTGGGCCCTCAACTCAATGTATTTTATCGGGGAATTGTCCTAATGATTATATCTACTTTCAAGATAACCCAGGAAGTTTGAGTTGGGATTACAAACTACATAAGTACAATGGAACTGTTATGACTCCGTATAATATAATACCGAATACTACAGGGCTTTCTACCGCGTCTTTTTGGAGTATAGCTAAAACTGGACCTTGGATATTTGTTGTAGTGAGATATTGGAACCCTGGTTCTAACCAAAGCGCGGGACAAATCCACAAGCTAGTTAAACTAAGGACGGGGATACAAGCTAGTAGTGGGAACTGTGCGGCAAGCGTTGAGCAGGTGTGGGATAATGGTCCGGATACTAGGGCTATGGCCGCTGTGAACGTGAATAGATTAATTATAGCATTTGGAAACAAAGTGTATCAAGTGGGTACGATTCAACCCACTTTACATTACACACAATTGTTTGATATAAACTACGGGCTTAATTCTTACGGTGTTGTTCCACCAAACCAACCGGGATATGGCGTTAAGACCCCAAATAATCCCGATACTCAAACTAATCCCTATTGGAGTAGTAGTATGTGGGATATTATTGAAGATTTAGTTTACTTGCCTGGTGGTGCATGGGATCATGCTGGAGGTTATACTAATATCAATGTTGGTTTAGTAGCTGTACTAATAAACAACTCGTCGGGTTCATCGTGGTCAGTACCGTATGAAGGGCATATTTTAATATATAAAATACGGGATTGGGGTAATCACTCTTTTCCAGTATCTGCCACGTGGTTTAGTGGGGCTCATAGATCAAATCCTCAGGTTGGGATTTCAGATACAGTCCCTGGAGGTGAGGCTGGTCACATGTCTTTGTATAGTCATAATGGAAATTTAATCACTCATAATGTTGATGGAGCTAGGGCAGAATACGAAATTGATGAATTTGGAAATGCGGTGCTTGCACAGAGTCTACCACCAGGTTTTGGGGGGTTCAATGGATCAACTTATACTGGTTATGGTGATGCTGGATCTTCGTCTGGATGCGGGAACGTAGGCGCCTTCAATAGGACGTGCGAATTTAGTGATTTAAAAATTGCATCGAGAAATTTAACATGGGCATTGAGTGTTACTGATATTATAGTGGGATATATGGGGCAACCTCACCAAACCGCTAACGTGTGGGCTCAGGATATGTGGAATAATTTTTCAGGCTTTACAGGAGGTATACACGGGTGTGCTTTTTGGTATGACAGACGTAATAATTGGACAATCGAATTACCAACTCTCGCGCTTCCTAACGAGATACTTTTAAAACAGGCGGAGATTGACTTTGCCACAGAGATGATATCGCTATGCAGCTGCGCCATGTGGGATGGTGGAGGTTGTACTGATCCAACTGCTCAGAACTATAATCCAGTTGCAACCGTTGATGATGGTAGTTGTATCGCGACAGTTTATGGTTGTACGGATCCAGCTGCGATTAATTACTACGCAGGAGCACAAGTTGACGACGGAAGTTGTTGTTACACAAGCTACCCTTGTGGCCCAGCGGTTACTGGATGTACTGATTCAACAGCAACAAATTATGATCCTTTAGCAACTATAGATAATGGTTCATGTATTTATCCGCCGCCGCTAAACCCATGTAACGCTCCTTGGACAAACACTCCTACATTAGTTCAAATATGCTGTGATTGGTGTGAAATAAATGCTTCAATACCAGGAGGGTTATACGGTGATCCACCAGAAGGGTGTTATGATTGGATGTGCGAATGTTGCAAGCCACCTAAAATAAGAGCCTTTAACTTAGACTTATCAGATATACCGGCCACTGGAGAACGCAGGGCGTTTACTATAACTGGGGAAGGAGACGGAGAGGTTAAATTTAAACTAGAAGTTAGAGATAAAGACACTGGGAAATACTACAATTTCGTAACAAATCTTTTTCAAACAACTGAAGACTCTTTAGAAGGAACGGTAACTGGTGGTAAA
>JGI24006J15134_10001382_pt1 | contig 13869 bp, 12 predicted proteins | sample LinPmetageLP53_FD_15134 | JGI IMG/M metagenome (IMG submission 15134) | reverse complement strand
TCGCGCCGCTGGTTAAGAGACCCTCCGGAGCTACTCCAGCGACCGCTCCGGACACAAGCGCGGACGCGCATTGTATACGACGACACCGGCGCGAGCCTCCAGGCGTTTACCTCGAGGTCACAGACTGGACTCCGCAGCTTTCAACCGGCGGCTGTCCTGGTCTCAGAAGCGGCATATGCTCCGGACCTCGCAGAGACAATTGCTCAAGCTGACGCCGCAGTCGGAGAGGGTCTTCTTATCGTGGAATCTACCGCCGCGAACCCGGCGGATCACTTCGCGCGCTTGGTTGCAGGCGCTCCGGAGAACGGTTGGACGCTGTTGTCGATGTATTGGCATGAACATCCGGCCTATGCTGTCGAGCCGGAGCTGGTTCCGGAGGACTTTCTGGAGACCCTCTCCGAAGCGGAGAAGCAAGAGCGCGAGCGGTACGACCTGACCCCTGGTCAACTGTTCTGGAGGCGAAGAACAGCCGGACGCCTGGCGTCTTCCTCGAAGTTCCGGCGCGAATATCCTGGATGTTTGGATGATTGCTTCCTGGATCGCGAAGGCGGATACTTCGAAGAATCCCTCCTCGCGGACATTCATGTCGTTGAACATGCGCTCCATGGAGGCGAAGTCGGTCGCGAGCTCGAAGCGCCTCACAGATCGGACCGGTATGTAATGGGCGTCGACGTCGGAGGAGGCGTCGGAGGAGACTATTCGACGCTGTGTGTCGTCTCCGTCTCTACTCGACAGCCGGTCTATGTCGAGCGGTCTAATACGAAGTCTCCGTCCGCCTGGTCACATCGCGTCGTCCAGGTCGCGAGCAGATACAATCAGGCGTTAGTCCTCGCAGAGTCGAACAACCATGGACACGCGCTCCTACTTGAGCTGAACACATGCGGTTATCGTCAACAGTGGAGGAATCCGAAGGGTAAACCCTGGACGACGACCCTCCAGTCCAAGCTCGAAGCCTTCGACACGCTTCGCGAGGCGCTGTCCATCATCCGAATCCTTGACCGCGTAACCTGGATGGAGCTCCGGTCCTTGACCATTCCAGCCGGTAAGATTGCACCGGAAGCGCCTCGAGGCGCTCATGATGACTGCGCAATCGCGATAGCTCTCGCCTATCGTTGCCTCCGCGATATCCCTTCGTCCTGGAGGACTACAGCGTTACAATCTGGACGAACCAGAATAGACGATCTGATATCGAGCGCGCGCGCGCGTCGTATACGGTCTTCAACCCTTCCCTTTTAAGGTCTTACGATGCTAACTCCGGAACAGGTCGCAGACTTCTATACGACCCACCGCGTTTACTGGGAGGGTAAGCGCGACCAGCTTCGCGAGCTCCGCCGCTTGTATATGACTCGATTTTGGGAACCGGAATCCTACCCAGCAATGGACGGGATTCTCCGGACGGAGGTTCCGAAGGCTTACGCGGTCGTAGAATCCTATCTCGGAAGCCTTTACTCGAAGAATCCGTCCGTATTCGTCCAGGAAGACGTTCGCGGTCGAGGGAATCCGGAAGTCGCGGAGGCGACAGCGAACCAGTATCTTCTCTCCGTCCGGACACAGATCGAGGACGCGACGCGCCTCGCGCTTATCTACCCTTGCGCGTTCTTAAAGCTCGCTCCGGTCGAGTCGGTCGACCCTTTGAAGCGCGTGTCATGCTCCGCGCTTCCTCCATGGGAGGTCTTGGTCGACGCGACCGCCGGAAGTTGGGACCAACAGCGATACGTTGGTCATGCTTATTTGATGCCAATGGAGGAAGCCTCCGTCCGCTACTCGAAGCCGCTCGAGCGGTTCCGCTCGCGCCGGTATAGCAAGTGGATCGAAGACGCGACGGTCGGAGGTAAGCCGACCGCGCTTGGACTCTCAGATCCGAACGTCGCGCCGGACTTCGAGCAATGGATTCAAGTCGTAGAAGTTTACGACCTGGTCTCGGATAAACTCTTGGTTTGGTCGGAGGACTTCGAGGAAGGACAGGAGTTTCTGTTTGAAGGAGTGACTGTCCAGGTCGGAGCCTTGACAGACGAAGCAGGGTCCGACAGCGAAGCACCGGACGCGGAGCTGGTCCACGAAACGACCGGCATTCCGTATAAGTCCGCGAGCGGTCGTCCGGTTGTTCCGATCATGCCGATCTATTTTAGTCGCGACCCCGATACGCCGCTTCGAGGGTATTCGCTCCTGTCGCGGAGCCTCGACCAGTTCCGCGAACTAAATGTGATGCGGACTTATCAGGCTCAAGGCGTCCGCCGTATGGCTCGACAGTGGATGGTCCGAAGCGGCTTCCTCTCCGAAGACGGTGCTGCGAAGATTGCGCAAGGTCTGGACGGAGAGTTTATCGAGGTCGACCTTCCGCCTGGAACGCCGATCGAGGGGAATATAATGCCTGTTCCACAAGCGCCGATTCCCGCGGACATTTCGCTTTATGCCGCAACAGTCGAGTCTGATATCAACGCCGCTGGACTCCTCGCTCCGTTCACCAGAGGCGAGGTTACCCGCTCGACAGCGACGGAACAGCAGCTATTAGCGGCGTATACCTCCTCCGAAATCGGTCGAATGGCGCGGACACGCGATGGAATGATCCAGAGTATCGCGAGGACATACAACATAATGCTGTCGGTCGTCCTCGGAGACGAAGCGGAGGCGCTGTCGCTTCCGAATCCAGTCGGTCCGACGATTCTTAGCGCGGACGACTTGACAGGCGACTTTACCTATTGGGCTGTAGACGCTGGAACGACTCCGATGTCCGAGCTTGCGAAACAGAACAGCCTCGAGCGCCTCGCGCCTCTCCTGGTTCAGCTCGGTACGCCTCCGACGGAAGTTCTCGCGGAGATTGTCCGCGCCTATCAGCTTCCAGAGTCGTTCCTGGTCTCCGCAGCTCCGGAGCCTGTCGCGCCGGTTGCAGACGAACCGATTCCCTTTCCTACAGAGGACACACCCAATGCCGGTTAACTACGAATCCCCTTCCGACATGCCTAAAGAGCTCCGCGAGCTCGCGGACCGTCAAGACGAAATGATCGGAGAGGAGGTCTCCGACCTTATTCCGCCTCCAGACAGTCCCTACAACGTCAAGAGCCTAAACCAGCTCGCGACGGCCGTCGAAGCTGTCGCTCGAGTAATGGGAATCCAGGTCGTAGCGGAGGAGTATAACGAGCCACAGGCGCGCCTCGACAGCGACCTGTCTCGATTCCTTATGATGATTGCGACCGCTGCGGAGGACTATGGACAGCCGCTTCCGGTGTCTCTCGAGGAGATTCGCGGAGACAATGAGCTGACAGCAATCGCCGCGCATCTTCTCCGACTCTCAAAGGACGGAGGCTTCGAGGAGTTTTTGGACCAGCCGATCGCGGAAGTCGACCTCGAGGTTCGCGCATCTCCGGAAGGGCTGGAAGTCGAGGAGGAGGAGACCTTCGACTTCGCTTCGAGAATGGGTCGCTAAAATGGGATTCCAGAGCCTTCGCGCTCGTCTTCTTCAGGTTTTCGGCTTCAACAAACCAAAGACCGTCATTCCGAAGACGCGAGGACAGGCATACTATCGAAGCTATGAAGGAGGCGCGGAGTCCAACCTGGTCGACGCGATCGACAGACGACAGCCGGTGTCGTTCTTCTATGTCGACAAGTGGCAACCAGTAGGCACTCCAGGCGCGCGAGGTCTCAGAGTCGGTAATCCTCACGCGATCTGGATTGGTAAGAACGGCAGTAAATATCTTCATCTTTACGTCGACCCACAAAGCGCGACCGCGACCGGGAATCTTCCCGGCTGGAGAACCTTTCTAATCTCCAGAATCAAAGAAGTCTCCGTCCTAGAACTTGGAACGCGCCTATTCGGTCGTCCTGTCGAGTTCGTCCAAGGACCAGGATTCCGCGCGAGTTGGTATTCAAAGAACGGACGACCGGTAAAAATCATCATCTAATACAGAGGAGGGATTCTGAAATGAACACCCCGAATCATCAATCCGTCGCGGAAACAGTCCTCGCGGAAGTCCAGACAATCCAAGAAACAACCGCAGCGCCGGAGCTCGCAGAAGCGGACCAGGCGCAAGCCGCAGCGCCGGAGGAAGCCGGAGACGCTGTCGAGCTGGTCGAAGCAACACCGGACGCGGAGCCGGTCTCGGAGCGCCTGTCATGGGACGATGCCGTCCGTCGCGTTCCTCCAGATATTGCGCGACTTATGCGCGAAATGCGCAAGGACTACACACAGAAGACACAACAGGTCGCAGAACAGCGACGCGACTTCCTCCGCGAGCGCGAGGCGCTTCTAAAAGGCAAGGAAGCACTAACAGACCGCGCGGAAGTTCCAGAGTACGACCCATTTAACGAGGAATCGATAACCGCTCGCATTGAAACGGAGGTTAATCGCCGTCTTCGCGAAGTCCTTGAGCCAATGGAGGCGGAATACCAGACCATGCAAGCGGAGGAGAACTACCAGCGTTTCCTCTCCGAACATTCCGACTTCAAAACAGACACCGCGCTCCGGTCGGAAGTCCAGCATCTTCTCGAAGGGAATAGCGGTCTCGACCTGGAGACGGCCTACTATGCAGCGAAGGGTAAACAGGCTCGACTCGAAGCGAAAAAGGAGCGCGAGGAAGCCTCCGCGACCAGGCGCGCAAGGAAGCAGGCCGCGACAATCGGAACCGGAGCTCCGCGGAAAGGCGGACGAGTTGCCAAACCGAAGGCCGGAGACCTCCGGAAGATGAGCGCCGCGGACATTCTCGCAATTGCTCAACAGATGCACCGCAACTAGTTATCAATAGACTTGTTCACAGGGTCGCGGTATATCTGAAGTGTACAGGCTACCTCCTATGGAGCGCCTGGTCTTTATAGAGACTCTCCGGAGCACCTCGACCCCGAACGTAAAACCTTCTGATAAGAGGCGCTCTAATGGCTCCACAGTCTGTAATCTCGACCACGCTCCAGCTCTTGCGGGATAAGCTGGTCGATAACTCCTTCCTGTCTCATCCCCTGTTCCGCGCCATTGAAGGCGCTGGAAACCTGATCAAGGTCTCCGGCGGTCTTCGAGTCGAACAGCCGGTGATCTTCGGTGAACATTCCTCGATTACCCAGCTTTCAAGCGGCTTCGAGCCGGTCTCCATGGCCGTTACTGATCCGTTCCAGTCTGCGAAGTTCGAGTTTTGTAACTTTACACAGCCGATCGTCCTTAACGCCGTTGAAAAGGCAGCTAACAAGGGCGACTTGGCGGTTGTGAACATTCTCGAAAGCAAAATGCGAAACGTCATGCTCGGACTGAAGAAGGAAGTCTCGAAGCAGGTCATTCGCGGTAACTCCTCCGTCCTGACGTCCTTTCAGACTCTTAACGGAATGACCGTCGCGAGCTCGACCGGTTGGCTCGAAGCCATTGCAACCAACACGCAGCAGAACGTGGTCGGAGGTTTGGACAAGGCGACCTATCGGTCTCAGAACTGGTTCAACAACTTTAAGGACAGCGGCGGAACGCTGTCTCTCTCGCACTTGGACGAACTGTTTATCCAGTGCCAGATCCGCAATCCGAGCGGCGCGTTTCCGGATATCCTCCTGATGTCTCCGAACTGCTTCGCCGCGTTCCAGAACCTTCAGCAGTCGTTTGTCCGATACACTTCGACCAGCGACCGCTCGAGCCTGGACGCGGACATGGTTGGATCTTGGCGCGGAGCTCGAATCTATGTCGAGCCTTCTCTTGGATTTACCGCGGCCGCTCCGGCGAAGGCGGTCTCCGCTTACGCTCTTTCCTCCGACCAGTTCCAGCTCTATGCGGATACGGACGGATTCTTCAACGTCTCAGAGATGCAGCCCGTACCGGGTACTGCGACGGAGGCCGCACAGGTCTTTTGCAGGATGCAGCTCGTTACCGGACACCTCGCCTCTCACGGCGTTCTCATCGATGCGGAGGCTTAGAACATGGCTACTTCTACACTGATTCAGTTTCTTAACGCTGGACAGACCTCGGAGACGATGAACCGTCGACAGGTTGAAACCTTCCTTGCCGGAGGCGCTATCGCCGCCGGAGATTGGATCCAGCCGGATCTCTCGAAGGCTTCCGGCGATGAGATGCTCTATGCGATCGAAGCTGCCGGAGTCGGTACTAAGGGCAATCCAGGCGCTATCGGCGTTGCTCTCACCGCCGCTGCCGCTGGTGATCAGGTTCGCGTTGTCGTCGCGGGCTATGTCGCTTCCGCCTCTGTCGCTGGTGCTACCGTTGCAGGCGACTCGCTGGTCGGACCTATCGGAGTCGCCGGACAGGCCGCTATCGAGGTTCCTGGTACTACGACCGGCGCGGTTTGCGGCTATGCCCTGGACGCCGATACCGCGAACTTCGCTCCGGTTATGGTTGTGAAGCGGTTCTAATCTCCGCGGTCGACATTCGCTCGACCCTTAGCCCGGTCCGGTCCGCTCCGTCCGGACCGGGTTCCTTATTCCCTGGAGTATGGTAATGAACCTCGGAGACCTCCTCGACTTCGTCGGAAACCTCCTCGACTATGATCCGTCGAACACGGTATACCGGAAGCAGCTCGTAAGCCTCTTGAACGATGCACAGTCGCGCCTGTTGACGGATCGACATTGGAACTTTGCAGGTCGAGACAGACGCCTCCAGGTCTGGACAGACATTCCCGCTCAAACCATTACGGTTACAGTCGGCTCCGCACAGTTCACCGGGACATTCCCGGTTTCCGCCTCGACCATTACTCCAGGGTCCGAACTGGCCGGAGCTACGGTCGAGTTTACAGAGGCGAACGGCACTGTTCATCGACATGTCATCGCCTGGATTCAGAACGGAACGACCGGACACTTCCTCCGACCATATCAGGGGACTGTCTCCGGCGCGGTCTCCGCAAAGATTCAGCGCCGCGACGTCGCGCTTCCTTCGGATTCGATGAACGTCCTAAACGTCTCCGATCCGCATGTCGGAGTACCTGCGAAGGCGCTGTTTCTCTCGAAGTGGGAGCGCGAAGACGCGAACCTCGATCCGGAGCTCTTAGGCACGATCGAGGCATACCTTCCGAGCGAAGGCTTCCGCGTCTCCGGTCCTCAGACGACGCGAGGCGTTACCGTCCAGTCCGCGTCCGCTGGTCAAGGCTTACGGACGGTCGACGTCTATATGGTCAACGTCCGGAACCCGAACGCTCAAAACTACCCGACCTATTCCCTGGACGTCTCGAGCGGCTTCGAGTCGGCTTTCTCAAAGGTCGCGACTTTTAGTCTCTCTGATACTCAAACACTACACTTCGCGCCGGAGACGATTCCAAGCAACACCGGTCTATATCGGCGCTACTATTTAACCTGTAGTGAAGCGCATATCCTCGCGCCGGTCCGCGTCCGAAATGCAGACGCGAGCGGAGGCGTCGCCGTCGGAGTCGATACTGTCGCTCCGACTGGAGGCGTAATCCTTAAACCGAATCTTGCGCTTCCTCATCTCTCCGGACAGTCGTTCCAGTCGACCAGCATTCGATACCGCTGGAACCAGTCGAGCGCCTATCGGACCATCCAGCTCTATCCGCATCCAGCCGGAGACCAGCTCGTTAACGTCCGCGCGGTGATCAATCCGGAGCGTATGCAAGAGGACCAGGACGCGCCGCTAGTTCCGGCTTCGTATGCTCAGATTATCGCGTATGCAGCTCTTGAACAGCTAACCTTAAAGGTCGACAATCCCGCTTTATCGGCTGTCTATGCGAGGAAGAAGGACGTTTTATATCGAGGCATGGAGGCGCGCTTCCTTGGACAGGTTCCGCGGCGCATCATTAAAGGTAATCCGACCGCCGGATATCGCTTCACTCGGAACCCATTCGGACCGCTTACCTTCTCATGATCCAAGACAACTATCAAACACCGTTAGCCGGAGGCGTCGCGACCAGGCTTCCGCAAGATCCGCAGAACGCTAATATTTGTCAGAATCTCATTGTCGATAAGTCGACCGGCGGCTGGTCGACGCGCCTTGGATATGAACAGTTTAAGATCGGCGCTTCGAGCTGGTCTCCGTTTCAAAACTGCGGACCGATTTACTCTGTTCACGTTGCGCAAAACCTCGCGAGCGGAGCGCGACAGTCTGTCCTGTTCGAAGAAGGAGGTAACCTCCATCTATTGTACGACTCCGCTGGACTGGTTCAGCTTAAGACCATTCGCAGCGGTCGCAGCGTACCAACTGCGACGGAGTCCGGTTCCTGGTATACAGACACGCCTTATGGGACTGTGATAACCAACGGCGTCGACCGGCCTATCCTGGTCTATCCATGGCCTACTCCGCAAGCTGCGAGCGTACAACCGGAGAACCTCGCGCGTCCGTTCGGATTCGACGGACTACCGGCTCCGGCAGACCCTTTTAAGGTCGTTCCTATGCCGCTAACGAGCGGCGGAACTTACGATCCGAAGGCCGGAGGAGGCGCTGTCACCTTATGGTGTCCGTCCGACCCTTCCGCGATACCGTCCGGCGGACAGTGGGGTCTCGGACTTGCCAACAATAAAAACGGAAGCGATCGAGACAAGTCTTCGATATTTGGCTGGTCTGTCTCGTTTATTACGGACACTGGCTCCGAAGGTCCGACGTCTTCGCTTTCATCTGCGACCTGGTCCATTTTAGGAGAAACTTCCTCCGGAGGCGCGGACGGCTCCGAAGGTTGGAGACATGCGTGTCTGTTAGACATACCAGTCGGACCAGATGGAACCGTCGCGCGGAAGCTGTATCGGACGACGAACTATTCCGACGACTATGTCTTCCAAGGCGATACGACCCTATATTTCTTGGATATTGTCCGAAACAATATCGATACACAGCACTTCGACGCGATAGCGACCGCAGCACTCGGACAACCGGCTCCGGACATTGCCACCGGTCCGCTACCAGCTCCAGCGGCGCGCTTCTCCGCGCTCTATAGCGGCTGTCTATTCCTGGACGGTGGTATCCAGGACGGTCGAACGCTCTATTACTCTGCGGCTGGATTGATCGAGCAGTTCGACGCCGCGAGCTATATCGAGCTCTCCAGTCAGGGCGGAATGATTACCGCTCTGTTCGCTCATTATACGGACCTTCTGGTCTTCAGAGAAAACGGTATCGACATTGTCCGCGGAAGCTATGCGGCTGGATTTACGGTTACGACGCTGTCGCACAGTGTGACCTGTCGCGCGCCTCATTCAATCCAGGCGATTCCAGGACTCGGAGTCGTCTTTCTTGGACAGGACGGAGTCTATGCCATTACGGGCGGACTCGAAGGAGGCGCGGTCTCCGACCTGGTAAACCTCACAGTCGCACAGGACGACCTTATCGAGCGGATAACAGTGGACTGTCACCCGAAGGCCGTCGCGACCTTCGCCGCAGAGCTGCGCGAGTATCAGCTATACGTACCAGCGGACGGAAGCGACCGTCCGTCGCTTGGACTGGTCTTCCATGTCGACCGACTTGGACAGGCGGACCAGTTAGCGCCATGGTCGACGCGCCTTGGATTCCCGGTCGGATCTGTCGCGACCTTATACGACGGCTCTGTAATCTTCGGACACAATGTCGGAAACGAAGCCGGAGGAACGGACTCACAGCGAGGACTGTTCGTCATGAGCTCGAAGCGCGCGCTCGGATCGTCTGTCGTTGGGGATACCATGACAGACGGACCTCCTCCAACTTCGATTTATCGGTCCGCGTGGTGGTCTGGAGGTGATCCGCAAGTTCAAAAGCAGGTCTCCTATGTAACGGTCTGGCTAATGACGACAGGCGGTCCGCTGGTCACTATGCGCCATTATAAAGACTTCTCCTTAACGCCTGTCTTAGAGCGGACCTATACAGCACAACCGCCGGACGCGACCGCGCTTCCGGAACTGGACTCGGTCGTCCTCGGAGCTGGAGACTATCGAACGGAGCGCCTCGTTCCGCTTCGTTTCTCTGTCGCTCACATGTCCGCCGCTTGGTTTTGCTTCGAGCTCGAGACGACAGAGGATATCGTCCTGGTCGGATATGAGTACACCTATACAACGAAGGGAACTCTAATCGTCCAGGGGCCGCGAGCATGAAAAAATGGACAAAGCGCGACGCGACTTCGAAGACGACCGCCTCTCCGGCGGCTGTAAACAATGAACTTCGAGCGTCTCAAAGCTCCATTACAACGCTTGACCGCGACCAGCTCCCCGCGGACGTTGTCGACCAGGCGCGCCTCGAAACTTACGCGCTTCATCGAGTTTATGTCGTAGACAAGTGGGGGACAGGCGAACAGACCTCCGCAGCGGACGCGGCTGTATTGCCTCGAGCCTGGAAGGCTGCAACCTATCAGACGTATAGCGGCGGCTGGTTGCCAGGCGTAAGCGGAACGACAATCACGCTTACAGGCTTTAAAGGCGGACACCTATTCCTTGAATGGACTGGTAATGCTTACGTCTTCGGAGCCATGGCGGACGGCGCTTCTCAGACACATCCAGGCACTCCTCGACATATGCGGCTTCGTATCTTGGTCTCTGGAGTCGTCCTCGCAGAGCGCCGCGGTCCGGCCTATCATGAGTCGTTCCGCATCTTTGGAACCGGTGTTTTTCCTTCCGGAGACTTGTCTGTCCAACTTCAATGGCGATTAGTTGAACCAGGTTCAGACGACCCGATCGAGACCAACAACGTCGGAAATAACAACGTTGTTCAAGGACATCTTTACAGCCAAAAATACTTCGCGATAGGAAGGTTCCGCTAATGTCTCGAATCAACCGTCCGCGCGTCGAAGACGGAGACACAGTCGACGCAACCGACTTAAACTCCAGGTTTACAGACTACAATCAGCCGAACGCCTTAAACGCTTTTAACACGAGAGACGCTGCTTTCGATCTACCACAGTTCGAGAATCCAGGCGCTTCGACCTTCGGATTCCTTGCGAGCTATCAGAACAACGCCGTTATCGGTGCGAACGACTGGAAACATACCTCGATCGTAACTGTTACCGGTGTCTCCTCCGCGCCTCCTCCGGCGGCTCCGTTCATCGTAGGAAACGCCGCCGGAGCTCCGACCCCGATTAGCCTCGGAGCGGCTGGTCTAACCGTCGCGGCTGGAGAAGTCCTCCGCGTCTATTGGGATCTATCCGTCTATCCTCATTGGATTGGTACGCGACCCTGGACGACCGGCGCGAGCGTCGACTTCTATAACTTTGATAAGGGAAGCGGCGTCGCTATGCCGGTTGGAACGAACGCCGCTTGCTGGGTGTTCTGGCTACAGTGGGACATTACATCCAACGCTCTCGCGAACTTTGTCGAGGTTCCAAATCAATCCGACTTCCGCACGGACCTTTACGGAGACGGCTCCGCTTATGGAGGTCAGCTCGCGGACACTATGTCCTCGAGCGTTGTTCCGGCCTATATCGACAGAGCTATTCCTGACGACGGTTTAGTCCCTGCGAACCCGATACAATGTCCGGTCGGATGGAGAGGCGCTTCCGGCGCTTGGTATTATCCGAAGACGTCCGGCTCTCAGACAATCTATGGACTTCGCGTCGTCTTTACTGGTCCCATGTCTCCAAATCACAACACCGTCTCTGGCGCGAATCATTTAATCCATTCGGTCGCCTGGTCGTCTGATAGTCGCCTGTCATATGCAGGCGGATCGATTGACGTTGTGAAGCAGAGGATCGGATAAAATGGCATTCACTCCGCCTGCAACCTTTACGAACGGAACGGTTCTAACGTCCGCGAGCCTGGAGGGTAACTTCCAGGCGCTTCGCGTTTATCTCCATAATGGAATCATTGCCTCCGACCTTGAGGCGTCGCAATGGATAGAGACGCGCCATATTCAGCCGCCAAGGTATGAACCCTTTACAGGAGTTCAGCATGGAGTAAGCGGACACCAAGGAGGTCAATGGAGCGGAGGCGCGACCGCTCGACTAACCTTCGCGACGAAGTACACAACCGGAGGCGGTAAACCAACGACTTCGACAGTCGAGCGTCTACCTGGTACGGCGTTTCAGGTCGAGATTGTCCAGCCGAATAGCATCGTCCTGTTCCATTACTGGTATGAAGCGGAAGTCGGTCCGGATTTCTCGACCGGAGGAGGCCAGGTCGCTACCGCGACCGATCGACTCGTCTGGATCGGTCCGCTGGTTGGTAATACGTCTCTGGTCGAGCGTAGCCGACTGCAACCAGCACAAAACCATCAAACCGGATTCAAGACCAGCTATCCGATCGGAGCAGAGAAGACTTATCCAATGTCCGGCGGCTATGCTTCGCGATCTGGAACCTTGACCGATTTTAAGCCAGTCGGTATCTATGATTATGGGCTGGTCTATCATTCACAGATTGACCGCGTCGCGGTGATAAACTGGTCTGTCGCGCTCGAAGTCTATTATCTATAGGGGTCTTGAATGCCGGTTCTAACGACGGCGCTTATCATTGCAGGCGGAACCGCTGCCGCCGCTGGAATCGCGAAAGGCGTTGGACAAGCGCGCGCCGCTAAGAAGTCATTTAGCGATGAACAGCGGCGCGAACTTTCGCTACTCGAGGAGAGAAAGCGTAAGGATCAGCTCGGACTCTCCGAACGCGAGGAGGGAGCACTTCGAGCGCGCTTCCTCGCAGCACAGGCCGGAACAGAAAGACAACTCCAGGCGGACGCGCTTCAGGCCGCGGCGGCAGGAGGCGCGGTATCCGGTCGCGACGTCTTTCTTCGAGAACAGGCGAAACAGTCCGCCGCGAGAATGCAGACACAACAGGAGAACTTAGCAGTCGCAGACGCGGACGCGGCGAAAGCCGCCGCAGAAGCAGCGCGAGCGGACCTCCTCCGACAGCAACAGAACGCCGCAGAAGCAGCGCGCGCGCAAGGTATCGCGAACGCCGTCTCCGGCGGTCTGCTTGGTATCTCAGACGCCGCCGGAGCGGTCGCTGGTCAACAGTTCCAAGTCGATTTAGCGTCCGCGCAAGTTCCGCAAGTCGACACTGAAACACTGTTCCAGCAATACAGCATTCCGGAGACCGGCTATTCGTACGGTGGTCTGGTTCCTTCTCCTTATGCGATTCCGGAGTAATCATGCCTACAACGCGATACGCCGGACGCCGTCCGATTTACATTGAAAACTACGCGCGCGCCATTAGCGCCGCGAGTAGATACGAAGACCTTCTCTCGACCGTCCGCCTGGAACAGGACCGCCTGTCCTATTTGGACTCGCTGCTTACAGCGGAGAGACAGACTCTTGCGGCCCTGTCGGAGACCTTTCGCGCGCGACCGGTTGACCTGTCACAAGTCCAGGCTGTTCTCCGCGAACAGTATTCGATCGATGACGCCGCAAGACAAAGCGCCGCCGGAGCGCGGTCCGCTCGAGCTGCGGCTGTCTCGCTTCCGGAACGCGAGCTCGCAATTCTAAACGACGTTATATCGCGAGGCTCTCGCGCGGACGTTGCAGACGTAGCGAAGCAGCTCGCAACCGGCGCAACTCCAGAGCGCGGAGACTTGATCCTCGCACAGATCGCAGCGACCGGAGCTCTATCCGCTCCGGAGGTCTCGCAGTTGCGAGAACAGGTCTCGCAGCGGACCGCAGCATATCGAGGAGGGACTGGAGGCGCTGTCGATACAGAGCGACAGCGCGAAGTCTCCGCAGCTATGGAGGTATTGGTCTCCTCCTCTCCGGAGGCGATTCGCGGCGGCTTCGCTGGTCGTGAGATCGCAGACCTTCGGACCTTGACCGCAACGGCTTTAAAACAGCGCGCGGAAGCAGCGGAAGACGTAGCGGTCGCGGACTATCTGCGAGGACGCGCGGAGGCGCTAGAGTCGAGCGAATTCGCGACAGCCGACGAAGCGTATCAGGCCGCTCTCGAGTTGGTTCGCGCGACCGGAGACCCGTCCGCTATCGCGGACCCGTTCGCGCGTGACATTTACGAGGAAGCGCGAGAAAAACAGGCGTACCGCAACGATCAGCGCGCGGACTTTGAAGAAGAAGTCCTATCGAGCCGTAA